>Ga0131853_10000331_pt1 | contig 86009 bp, 86 predicted proteins | sample TergutLab28metaG_FD_92764 | JGI IMG/M metagenome (GOLD analysis project Ga0131853, IMG submission 92764) | Labiotermes labralis P1 segment gut microbial communities from Petit-Saut dam, French Guiana - Lab288 P1 (version 2) (version 2) | ecosystem: Host-associated > Arthropoda: Insects >...
ATTGCCCTCGCAATGACGTCACTTGAAAGAACGTCATTGCGAGGGCAATGATAAATGCATAGACGGGGATATAAAGCCCGAAGCAATCTAGTGATGTTTCTATATCGACGCAATTAGCCACTCTCTATTGAATTATAGAAAGATCCTTCGCGGAGTTTACCCTGAGGCAACGAAGGGCTCAGGATGACAAAGCCAGAGGTCGTCATCCCGGGCTTGACCCGGGATCTCCCGTGGGAAGCGATGAAAATGAAAAACCGCCGCAAGTGGGATGCTTGCGGCGGTTTTGCGTCATTGTGGCTACTCTAAGTATAGTGAGGCAGCGTAAATAGGTGACCCAGTAACAGAATTTCCTATATTAGCTTCTATTCTTAATTGGCGCACTCCTTCCACAAACACATTTATCGGCACAGGTAAATCCGTTGCGTTTAAGTCTATGCGTTGCAAAAGGTTGCCGTCGCCATAAAAGCGAAAAGTGACATCGCGTATGTTTGAGCCATCAACCCGACCAATATATCCGCTTAAAGTTCTGAACTGCCCATCTAAATTATGTAGAGAAAACTCACCGCCAATTCCGAATTGAAGAGCATTACTGTACGTAACCCCGCCCATGCTTACAGCAGTTTCAAAACTCACTTGCCAGCTATTTGTATCAAAATAGGGCGCAGCTATATGTAGTGAGGTTCTCTGACCCGGATGCCTATCCCCCAAAAACACCGTAGATGTAGCCCCATCCCAATCCGCCGGCACCCCAAGGGCATCTGCTATGCCCCTAACGGGCAAAAACGTCCGGCCATCCATAATAAATGGCCTATCAATGCCATCCAGCTGCAAGGTTTGGCCATTTACCACCACATTCACCCCATAATGAATCTGCCTTGTCACAACCTCGCTACCCACAACGATGAGCGGGGTAAGCAGGGCCATCAGCAGCATCCCGGCCACAAAGCTTTTTGTGTTTAACTTTAGCTTCTTCATTTTGATTACCTCCAGATAAAATATTTTCATTCATTGTAGCATAACATTAGCTAATAGTCAATAATTATTTCATAATACACAATTTAATTTCCAATATCTATCAAATATTATTATCTAACAAGGGGTGATATTATGGATAGATATAGACTTGATTATGAGGTATTGGCAAAACGGATTAAGCAGGCGCGGCATGAAAAAGGATATAGCCAAAGCAAATTGGCTGAACTGGCGGGGGTTTCTACAAACACGATTGGAAGGTTGGAAATTAGCTATACCACTATTTCGTTAAAGACAATACTTGCAATTGCAAACGCATTGGAAGTTGATATTAATTTCCTTATTGGTTGCATGCCAACCGATGCCCAGCAGGCCACGAACCTGCTTATTGAAAATCTTATACGGGATTTTTCTGAAAAAGACAAACAATTTTTGATAGAGGTAATTTCGGCGATGAAAACATACAGGCAATAAAAAAACGGCGACCTATTCTTTAGGTCGCCGTCTGTCAATTAGTCTCATAATCAGGTCTTTGGCGGGCTCTAGCATCATGGTGGCCAGGCCGCCTATTGTTAGGATGTGGGCGGTGCGCAGGGTTGCGGTCATACCCAGCAATTCAATTGCCGCGCCAAAAGCCCCCGGCGGTGTTGCAAAGCCGCTTAGGGGTGTAACCTGCGAAGCCATTATAAAGAGGCCGAGCTGCATGGTGCAGCCCACCAGTACAAAGGCAAAGCCCATGAACATTATTTTCATTTTCATTCCTCCGCGGAATGGATAAATCCATTCCCTACAATCATTCGATAATATAGTTTACCCCAAAATCCCCCGTTGTCATCACATTTACACTTAGCACGCCCGTATCTGTATTGACATGGCTGGGCAGCCTTATGCCTTCGTGCAAAACAGCGATGTGGTGCGGGTTGGCGGTGGCTACGCCAAAGTCCCAAAGCTCTATAGCCAGGGAATAGGGCACGGTTAGGCCTGTTAGGGCACGGGTTGTGCCGTTTAATGTTGTGGTGATGCCTATTTGCGCCATTATCAGGGTTTGGCCGCCATGGGTTTCGCGTATGGATATATTAAAAGTGCCGCCGTTTGGACCGATGAAGTTGCCGCCTAGTCCGCGCAAATGCGCCAAGAAGTTTGGCGGCATTATAGCCCAAACCAGGTCGTTTACTACAAATAGGGTTGTGTTGCTGTCTATCATTGCATCCAGGGTCTTGCCGTATAGCCGCACCTCGTTTGTGCCGGGCAGTATTTGCAATACCGTGCTGCCAGTGTCCAGATTTGCCGCTACTAAATTATGGTTGTGGGTTGGGGTCGAAATCAAAGCTGCCATGCCTGTTGATGTTGATGTGGCGGGCTGTACATGCAGGTTTGGTCTGGGGGTTGGCATTGGGTTTACATCAGGCAAATCGGGCAGCTCTGGTTGCAGCGGCCAAATGATGGCCTGCCCCTGGCCGGATATGGACAATGCCGCCACCCTGCTGGTGTCCACATGGGTGGTAGTGCCGTTTACCACAGTTGCTACGCGCAGAGCATAGTCCCCGGCGTTGCCTGAGGCCAAAGAAGCAATGTTAAGGTCGATATCGGCAAAACCCGCGCTAGAGAGGGTTATAGGGAAAGCCGAGCCATGGGTTTGGCCATTGCGAAGCCATTGTCCAACGAAATTCGCATTAAAAGACGCCAAATGCCTATCTACGCGTAACTGGAAAGTGATGTTGCTGCCTTGGCTTACGGCCAAAGTCTCCGGGAAATTGCCGTCGCCATAATTAAAAGACACGCCGCCGCGCTGCTGCACCTGCCAATTTGCGGTTACATTCGTACCCGGACGCTGCCAATGAGGCAGCTGCCCACCGGGCCATTGCTGCCACCACCAATCAGGCGGAGGGTTTGTGCCGGGCCACTGATTTTGCCACCACCAGTCCGGAATCTGGCCACCCGGCCACTGTTGATTCCACCACCAGTCGGGTATCTGCCCATCAGGCCATTGCTGACCCCACCACCAGTCCGGCCATGTGCCGTCTGGCCAATCCCATCCGGTCCATTGGTCTACATGCACCCAAATGGCTGTTACATGTACATTGGCGGCAGGCATGGTGAAAGTGGTGGATGGGCTAAAGGGATTTGCGAGGGATATATTGTGGGATGACGACCAGCCTATGAAAAAATGATTGTGACGATGACCCGCATTGATGGACACGGTTTGGCCTGCGCTAAAATTGCCGCCGCCGGGGGTTAAAGACCAGGATTGGCGGACATCTGCGTGCCAGGTATCTTGGTGGGTTGGGCCGCTGGAAAATGCCCAAGTTAAGGGGGTTCTGGCAGAATTAGCAAAGCCCGGGGCAAAAGCTGTTACAAAAAGTTGTATATTTTGACCGTGACTTAATTGTCCGGATAACCAAAAAGCCTCCTCGAGATTTAAAGAGGTGCTTGTGGTAAATGCGAAGTTGCTCCATGAACCTGTTTGAATTTCGACTAAATATGTGGTTGCATGGGTAACGCCGCTCCATCGTAATACATGGCCGGCATCCACATGCAGACCTATCGGGGATGAAAGATGTCCTTGCGGGGGCTGCACCGGGGGCTTTGTCCAATTAATAATGGCACTATCGCCGCCGTAGTAGTTGTCACCGGAAGAAGCGAAGACCATGAACTGCACGGTCTGACCGTGATTAAGCACAGTAGCAATATTAAAAGCATCTTGCAGATTGACTGATGTATTTGAAGTGGTATGACCAAGCCACCAGATATCATTGTGCCAATCAACATCCATCCAGATTGTATACGATGTTGCACCTGGAACAGCGTCCCATCTTAGCACATTGCCAGCCTCTACTCGAAGGTTTTGAGGCGCGGGCAGGGTGTTTGCCCGTATTTCTGTGGGTAAAGCCGCCGCAAAAAGCCCTAAAAATAGGGTCGCGACGAAAAGAATTGTAAGCTTGCGTAATTTAATCATAATATCCTACCTCCATGTTCGAATATCTCCTTGGTATTATAGTATACTATTTTAGCACAAACTTTTCAAGCCTTTGAAGAAATTTCGACAAAATTTAAAAATGTGTTGGAATATTGCGCGGAAAGTGGTATAATGATGGGTAAAGAAATAATTGCGGGGGAAAATTATGAGCAAACGATACAATCTAAAGCTGTTTAACGAAAACATCCGCATTGTGAGCGAAAAAGACGATGCATACATAGAAGATCTCTACAAGTATATATTGTCAACCATAGAAAAATTTGACAGCGTAGGGTCTACCTTCCCGATGAATTATCTAACAAAATCCTTGTATGCGTGTGTCTATATGGCAGACGAAGTTCTGGCAAATAAAGAAGAAATGGAAGAAATGTCCATTAGGATTGCAGAACTAGAAAAAACCCTAGAAATTAAGAAAAAATACAAGGGTGCGGATAGCAAGAAAAAAGCAGCGGGAAGCGACGCAAAGGACGCGTGATTTTTTAAAGAGGTGTGAACCATTCTTGATTTTTTATCGGTTTTAAGCAGATACTACTTTGTTTTTTTGATAGTCTATTTTTTGCTACAGGCGGGACGGTTTATATTCAAAGAAAGCAAGGATGATGCAGCTGCACAGCCTCGCGGCCTTTGGATTGTTACCATCCTTTTTTGCGTTTTTGCCTTTCCTATTTTGGCCTTTGACGAAAATCTGCTAAGCGTAAATGTGCAAACCCTTATTTTTGGCGGTTTTGTATTGTTGTTTGTAATGGCAGGCCCACTCATCACAAAAAAAATCTACAAACGGCCCTGCCCCGTGATAACACAAATAATGTTTCTTTTGCTGGCCCTGGGCTTTATAGCCATATATAGGCTAGACCCCGGCTTGGCCGCCGCCCAGTTTATTTTTGCCGTGCTGGGCTTTGGGGCTTCGTTGTTTGTTCCCCTAATATTCCGTATTTTTAGCCAGTTCGAAAAACTGGAAAAACTGTTTCTGATAGTTTGCTTTGGGTTTATTGGCATAGTGTTTATTGCGGATATTCTGGGTAGCCTTATTGGCATACCCCTTGTTTCTATAGACGAATTTGGCGCGGCAAGGTGGGTTTCTATTTTTGGTATATCTTTCCAGCCATCAGAGGTGGCCAAGCCGCTTTTTGTTATATATCTTGCCTGTGCTTTCCGTGTTAAGCCCACCATGGGCAAGCTGGCCTTTATAGGCCTCTCCAGCGCGGCCATCGTAGGCATATTGGTTTTGCAGCGAGACCTAGGCAGTGCGCTTATGTTTTTCACAGTCTTTATGGTGATTTTTTATACAGCCACAGGCAGCAAAGCCCTGTTTGCAGGCGGCTTTGCGGCCTTTGCGGCGGCATCTGTTGTAGCATATCAGCTTTTTCCGCATTTACGCATACGTGTGGCGGCATGGAGCAACCCCTGGCCGCTGGTGGCAAACGAGGGCTTTCAGCTAACACAGTCCCTTTTTGCTATTGCCACATGGGGGCCTTTTGGCGCAGGCCTTGGGCGCGGCATGGCCAGCCGCATACCTGTGGTAGAGCGGGATATCATCTTTTCTGCTATAGCAGAGGAATTTGGCTGGATCTTCGGCCTTTTATTCATTGGCGTTTATGCTGTATTGCTAATACGTGGGGCGGACATGGCCGGCCGCGCAAAACGGCCGCTGTATGCCTTGCTAACGCTGGGTTTCACTACGTTTATAGCCTTTCAGGCCTTTGTGTCCATTGGCGGCAATATCCGGTTAATACCCATGACGGGTATCACGCTGCCATTTGTGAGCTATGGTGGTAGCTCGGTATTTATCAGCATTATCATGATAGGGGTATTAAATTGGCTTAATGGGCAGCTGCGGGAGGAAGAATCATGAGAAAGAGAGGATTGCGGGTTAAGCCCATATTGACGGTGGTTGCGGCTTGTGTTGCTCTTGCTTTTTCCGGCTGCAATGGCGCGGATTATGAAATCGAAGAAATCGAAAAAGAGATAGAAGAAATCGAAGAGATAGAAGAAATCCCGGAAGAGCCCAGAGCCGAAATTTGGGCTTTAGACTGGGATTATGTGATGAGCAGGGCTGCGGCACGGCGCGAAGGCATTGAAAAACCCGACTACGAAAGGCTTTTAGCTATGACAGAAGGCCGCGTGCCGACGCGGCTGCCACAGAGGTTTAGAAATGCTTGGGACGAAAGCTACGAAGACCCGCCACAATATTTTTCTGTAGAAGCCGCTATGGCCGATGCCTTTTTGCTTTTTAATGTGCTGCGGGATGTGTATGGGGGTTACGTATATTTTGGCGGGGATGATATGTTTTCGGCCATACTGGGCGATGTTGCCGCAGAATTTTTTCTGCTGGGGCAGGATATGATATCTGCCGAGGATTTTGCGCAGATATTGCATAGACATCTAAATCGGGTCGTTGTGGACAATCATTTTTGGATAGGCGATGAACGCATGGGTGCGGGGCTATCCTATTTCCATCGCCAAGGGCTGTATTATAATAGAACTGAGGAGGGCTTTAGAAACCGCGCCACAGACCTGTATCTGACTGAAATACAGGGATATGATATAGAAGCCGTCATGCGGCTGCATGCAGATGCACAGGGCCAGCTGTTTTACCGCCCCGTGCTGTTAGCGGATGCGGCGCAGGCCACCCAGCCCACCACATTTGTGTACGAAGATGGCCAAAGGGAAACCCGCACATTTATCCGAGAAACACCCCGGGGTAGGCAGCAAATGCAGTTACCCAGCCTACGGACTGAAGACAACATCCCCATACTGCGTGTAATGGCCATGGGTTTTGATGGGCACGAAAATGCGATGGGCATAGCCCACGCCGAGCCCTTTATGGCCTATGCCCGGCAGCTGCGGGACGAACCCGTGGTTATAGTTGATATTCGCGGCAATGGCGGCGGCAATGGGCTGCTGCCCGCACGCTGGCTGCATGCGCTAACAGGGGAAATTGTGCCATCCAACTATATTTGGCTTAGCGCGCATCCATATAATAGTTCGGATTTTGAATTTAACCCCGATAATGCCGCCCAAAACCCGCCAAATAGCTGGCGCACCTATACAGACGTTGGGCCTTTCGGCGAAGGATACACCATATTTAACACCGCGCCGCGCAGGATTGTACCCCGCGACCAATTGCTGATTTTGCTGATAGACAGGGGAGCAAGTTCGGCGGCGGAAGACCTTGTGGATAGGGCCTTTAATGTGGAAAACACGCTGGTTATAGGCACGGCCACATCTGGCGCGCTGGCCTTTGATGCTACATATCCATCCATAAACCTGCCGGGCACAGGCGTGCCTTTTGGCGTGGGCAGGGCCATGATGCTATGGCCGGATGGGCATTTTGCAGAAGGGGTAGGCATAGTGCCGGATATTTGGGTGGCAGGCGATGCCCTGGCGGCGGCCTTGGCCCTGATACCCCCCTCGTAGGGGCGAGCTGTGCTCGCCCGTCTAATTAAGGAGACGAACCCCAATGAAAGACCTACGCAAAAACCTAAAACACATGTTCTGGTTTCTAACCGCGCTATTCGTAGCCCTAGGCGGCTATTTTGTATACGTAGCAGCCTTTGAAGGCGAAAGCTTCATCGCAAATCCATTCAATGCGCGGGTTGCGGTGGGGGACGACAGCATTAGGCGCGGTGCAATTTATGATGCCCATGGCACGGCCATTGCTCATAGCGTGGACATTGATGGCCAATATATCCGCCAATACCCCTTTGGCACGGCCTTTGCCCATACCGTGGGTTATAGCGGTATGTCCCGGACGGGGCTGGAGCTTTCGCGCAATTTCGCGCTATACCGCCTTAATTGGGAGCTGGTGCAGCGCGCCACCTACGTTACCACAGGCCAGGAGCTGCGGCCAAATTCTATTGTTACAACATTTGACGCGGGCTTGCAGCAGATGATTGTTGATAGTCTTGGCGCATCACGTGGGGCGGTTGTGGTGCTAGACCCTACAACCGGCGCGGTTTTGGCCATGGTGTCTACCCCATCCTTCGACCCCAATCATATCACCCAAAATTGGGGTAGCTTAATTGCGGACACATACAACAGCCCGCTGCTAAACCGCGCTACACAAGGGTTATACCCGCCAGGCTCTACCTTTAAGGTGGTAACAGCTGTGGCCGCGCTGAATTACGATGCAGGCCTGCTGGATTTTGTGTTCGAATGTACCGGCCATGCCCATTTTGATGGCGAAACCATACAATGCTGGGGCGGCCATGCCCATGGCACGGTGGATATGCACAGGGCCATGGCGGTATCTTGTAATGGCTATTTTGCGGTGTTGGCGGATATGATTGGTGCAGAGCCCATGAGGCAGGCGGCAGAGCAGTTGCTGTTTAATGCGACTATAGACCTTGAGCTTGCATCATCTATGCCATTATTTACCATGGGTTCAGAACCCGCCATGGATGAGCTGATACAAACAGCAATAGGCCAGGGCCGCACATTGGCAACGCCGCTAAATATGGCATTAATAGCTGCGGCGGTAGCAAATGGCGGCACGGTGATGTATCCATATATGGTGGAGGGCACATTAACCGGCTTTGGCAATATAACAAACGAAACCAGGCCACGCACGATGCAGCAAGTGATGGACGCGCAGATGGCGGCATTGCTAAACGAAATGCTGGTGGAAGCCGTGAACACAGGCACAGGCACGCCGGCCGCCCTGCCGCGCATGCAAGTGGCAGGCAAAACAGGTACCGCACAAAATGCAACGGGTATAGACCATTCCTGGTTTATAGGCTATGCACCCGCCCAAAACCCCAGGGTTTCGCTGGCTATTATCATAGAAAACACAGGCGGCGGCACAAGAGCAACACAGCTGGCCGGGCAGATTTTTGATTTTGCGATAGAGGAGGATCTACAATGAAGTTTGCAAAATTGAGAAGAAAAATTACCACAACTTTTGCGGCGGTTATCCTCTTTGTGCCTGTGCCGGGGGATGTCGGCGAGATACAACAAGTAATTTCTGGCAGAACCTATGCCGAAGACATTTCTGCCGATACCCTGCCAACGTCTATAAGTCAGTTTGCAGGAATAACAAGAAGGGTGCGCGTAGAAGAGACCGCCCCGGGGTCTGCAATAAATCAAGACCTTATATTTACGCTTACCGATGCCGAAGGCAATATGCTGGATGAAGCCAAAATCGCCGCCGCGCATTTTACATCGGGGGTTTTGGATGGGCGTGGCGAACCGTATTTGGCGGTGTCTTTTGGGTCTGTTTCGGGTACGGCTTTTCATAATTCTGTGCCTGTTCCGGGGCATTTGCACAGCATCATTGGCCCTAATAATATAAGAGGTATGTCTAGAGACACGGCTTTGGTTGTATTTAGCGATGATGGACATAGTGTAACCGTGAGCGGCCTTCGTGCCAATGAGCCTTCGCGCAAAATGTGGTTAGAAGCTACTTTCTTTATCTCTACAGACGTTAATTTTGAAGGCGATGTGTTTGTTACCCTGGGCACATCCGGTGCTTCTACGATACACCCGGATGCAACAATGCAAATTGCTGAAGTTGAAAGAATGTTTGATATAGAATCTTCATGGATATATATTGTCGGCCGCTATTCATCCATCACGTCACACGATATAGTCATATCAGAGCGTCTGGCTGGTGCTTTGGTGTATGGAAGGCAAATAGAGCTTAGTCTTTCCGACGAATCCGGCGCTCATGTCAATTGGAGTATGGGTATTGGACTAAACCCTATCGCCTCAAGAGATATTTCGACAACCGGCAGCCTGGGTGTAAGTGCGCTTCCGCAAAGTCTTGGCTGGCATAGTATTCGCATGGCAGTTGACGAACAATCTGTAGGGCAGACCCCTTCGGTTCTCACCATATCCGATATATGCCTGTTTGTGTCTCAATCTGCGCCTATTGGTGCATACGGTGTTATAGTACATGGCAGCGCGATTTTAGACAATGATCTTGACATGATAAATTTAAGAAGCGATGGACGGCTTGCTATGCATGCCCCTGAATTTAGAAGATATGGGTTTAGAGACAGCGGGTTAGCACTTGAGCCCTATGTAATTGTGACTATGCCCGGCGGCGTAGATATACACAGCAACTGGTTATATGATGGCTGGACAGTAGCAAACCCTAGTCAAGGTCAAGAGACAGGCCTGCAAATTCTTGTAGAAAGACAAGGCGCACCTGAAAATGTCCAATTTAGAGCAGATTGGGTGAGGGTGGGCAGGTTGACAGGTGGTGTGGTGTATAGCTCGGAAATGTTCACATTTAATGAAAATGGATTTTTCAATGCACAGCTGCTGTTAAGCCCTGCATTGGCCGAGCATAGCGGAAGCTGGGAGCTGCGCGTGGTTACGATTGTTGACGGCAATGAAAAATTTGGCGATAGAAGCCGAACCTTTGTTCTTAGCGTGCAGGAGGCGCATTAAATAAATTGAACAATTTCCTTAAAAAAATTGTATGAAGTTTTTGAAATATAGTGTATAATGTTAAATAAGGCTCGGCGAAGCCGAGTGACCGCGAAGCGGTCGAAATCACGAAGTGATTCTTGTTTTATGAGCTTTTTCAAGCGTTTTTTGCTTGAAAAAAGCGAATTACATTGAAATATTATGAGGTAGCCATGCAGAAGAATAATAGCGTAATATTTAAAGGCGGCAAGGACGGCATAGTGATTATTTTATCCGAAAAGGCCGATTATGACAGCATTGCAGAGTCATTGCGGGAAAAAATCAGCTCTTCCAGTAAATTTTTTGCGGATGCCACTACGACAATCACCTTTAAGGGCAAACAGCTTGCAGAAGACGAGCTTTTGTCGCTTATAGAGATTATTAACGACGAAACCGATATGTCTATATCCTTTGTGTCGGATTTAACGGGAACTTTTAAAGCGGTGAAAGACGACGGCGAAGACGAGGATGAAGAGGAAGAAGCTACAGACCCCGAAGAATCAAAGGGTCTTGACGAATTTGTGACCGACGGCGCGTATTTTCACAGAACCGGCCTGCGCAGCGGGCAAGCTATAAGCCATAATGGCTCTGTGGTGGTGCTGGGGGACATAAACGCGGGCGCAGAGGTGGTTGCGGCGGGAAATGTGGTGGTTTTTGGTGCAATACGCGGCCTGGTTCATGCAGGGGCCGATGGCGACGAATCCGCCTTTGTATGCGCCTTATCCATGCTGCCAACACAGTTGCGCATAGCAGAAAAAATAACATATTTTCCCAAAGAGCTAATCCAGGAAAATAAAAACAAAATCGACCCTGTGTATGCGTTTGTAAAAGATGACGAAATATACATCGCGCCTATTGCGAATTAAAATAGATAGCTTGAAATAGACAATTAGAAATATACGGAGGATGAACCATGGGAGAAGTAATTGTAATTACCAGCGGCAAGGGTGGTGTGGGCAAAACCACCACGTCTGCCAATTTGGGCTGCGGCCTGGCTATTGCCGGTAAAAATGTAGTGCTTATTGATGCTGATATTGGCCTGCGCAATCTGGATGTTGTTATGGGGCTGGAAAACCGCATTGTATACGACCTTGTGGATGTGGTAGAGGGGAAATGCCGCCTAAAACAGGCCCTTATAAAAGACAAGCGATATTCCAGCCTGTTTTTGCTTGCGGCGGCGCAAACAAAGGATAAATCTGCCGTTAGCCCTGAGCAAATGGTAAAGCTATGCGAAGATCTGCGGGAGGAGCATGACTACATAATTATAGACTGCCCCGCCGGTATAGAGCAAGGCTTTAACTACGCCATTGCAGGTGCGGATCGCGCCATTGTAGTGGCAACACCAGAGGTTTCCAGCGTGCGCGATGCAGATAGAATTGTGGGGCTTTTGGAAGCCGCAGAAATAAAGAATATTCGCCTGATACTAAATCGTCTGCGCCCGGATATGATAAAGCGCGGCGATATGATGACCATTGATGATGTGGTGGATATACTGGCTATAGAGGTTCTGGGATTGGTACCGGATGATGAATCCATAGTAGTATCCACAAACCGCGGCGAACCAGCCGTAGCGGACAATAATTCCCGCGCGGGCCAGGCTTTTCGTAATATAACACAGCGACTGCTGGGCAATGATGTGCCCTTTATGGAGCTGGAAGAAACAGGCGGCCTTGGTGCTTGGCTTAAAAAAGTCTTCCGCATAGGAAGCTGAAAGAGGTGAATTATGGATTTATTCAGTCTTTTTGGTAGAAAACAAAAATCCGGCTCTGTTGCCAAAAACCGCCTACAGCTGGTGCTTATTCAAGACCGCATAAACACCACGCCCGAAATGCTAGAGATGCTAAAATCCGATATCCTGAAAGTGCTGGCCAACTATATGGAAATAGACGAAAACGACCTGGATATAGATATGGACAGCACCGCAGACGGCCCGGCTTTGGTGGCCAATATCCCTATAAAGTCTTGGAAGAAAAGGTAAAATTGTATGAACAGCTTACGCCGCGATGCAAGGTCATTCGACTATATACTCTTGGTCTTGGTTCTTGCCCTGACCTCCTTTGGCTTGCTTATGATTGGCTCTGCTACGGGCCTGGGCATTGGAAATACATCGGGTGTTTTCATCAACCAACTGATTTTCTTTGTTTCCGGGCTTGCCTTGCTATTCCTAATGGCTTTTGTTAACTACGAGTTTATAAGCAAATTTTATATACCCATATATGTTGTAAATATCGCGCTTTTGGTCTTTGTGCTTTTTATGCCGGATACCAGAGGTGTTGCACGCTGGATTGGCGTGAATATAGGCGGTTTTCAGCTAGGCATACAGCCCTCGGAATTTGCAAAAATCTTCATGATAATTGTGCTGGCAAAGATAATTGATAAATACAAGGACAAAATAAACAACATCCTTGTACTGTTGGCTATTTTTGCCGCAACAGCTCTGCCTGTTATGCTTATCAATATGCAGCTGTCGTTTTCGGCATCTACTGTCAGCATCGTCATCATGCTGGCTATGCTGTATTGCGGCAAATTAAGCTATAAATATGTTGTGGTTGTGGTGCTTGTTGTAGCACCTGCTTTGCTGTTTTTCTATATAGACCTTCACGCCGAAAATCCCATTTTAATTGACAATATCCTAACACCCTGGCAGCAGGGCAGGATATGGGATTTCTTGTATCCCGAATATGGTGACGGCGCGGGTACTTGGCAAAACGAAAGGGCTCTTATGGCCATGTCTAGCGGGCTTTTAACGGGGCGCGGCTTGTTTAACAACCCTGTGCCCGGTGTGCCCGAAGCCAGCAATGACTTCATATTCTCCATTATTGGCGCAGAATTTGGATTTATTGGCAGCGTTGGTGTGCTTTTGGTAGCTCTGCTGATAGTGTTGCGTTGCCTTTTGATAGCCCACCGCTCCGAGGTTTTTCTGGGCAAGCTAATAGCGACGGGTGTTGCTGTTACAATAGCGTTCCAGACCTTTACACATGTGGCAATAAATGCCTGGCTTGTGCCAAACACCGGTATGAACTTTCCCTTCGTATCCTCCGGCGGCAGCTCGTTATGGGTGTTTATGGCCATGATAGGCCTTGTGCTAAATGTAGGTATGACAAGAGAATATTCTATGTTTGAAAATATGGGAAGCAGTTATGACTAAAAGAAAGAGGGGTGTATTGTATGAACATCGCTTTGGTAGCGCACGACAGCAAAAAAACGCTAATGGAAAATCTTTGCATTGCCTATAGGCATATTTTAAGCCGCCATACGGTCTATGCCACAGGTACAACAGGGCGTATTATAGAGGAGGCTACCGGCCTGCATGTGGCCAAGCATCTAGAGGGACGCCTGGGTGGCGAGCAGCAGCTGGCCATACAAATCGCCCACAATGATATAGACCTGGTGATTTTTCTTTGCGACCCCACGCTGGATCATATGGGCGAACCGGGGATATCCGGCATTATGCGCCTTTGTGATACGCACAATATCCCTATGGCCAGCAATTTGGCCACGGCAGAGGCACTTTTGCTTGCGCTGGATAGAGGAGACCTGAATTGGAGAGAAATTGTAAAATGACGAATGATTACTGCATACGCGCAACCGCCGCAAATGGCCAAATACGCGCCTTTGTGGCTACAACAAGACTACTTGCAAACGAAGCCGCCGCCATACATCGCACAACCCCCGTGGCCTCTGCGGCTCTGGGGCGACTGCTTACCGCCACAGCCATTATGGGGCTTATGGCGGGTAATGACGACGACCTGATAACCGTGAATATTAAAGGCGACGGGCCCATAGGCGGCGTGCTTGCCACATCGGATGGGCTGGGGCGCGTGCGCGGTTATGTGCATTATCCCGATGGGGATATGCCCCTAAGGCCTGATGGCAAGCTGAATGTGGGCGGCGCAATTGGTAATGGCCAAATTACCGTTATAAAGGATTTGGGGCTTAAAGAGCCCTATATGGGTACGCTCGCGCTGGTTTCGGGCGAAGTGGCAGAGGATATTGCCGGTTACTTCGCATTTTCAGAGCAAGTGCCATCCATTGTGTCCCTGGGTGTGATTGTGGATATTGACCACAGCATAAAGCAGGCCGGGGGCTTTTTGTTGCAACTAATGCCGGGGTTTGACGACGCGCTGATTGACACCCTAGAGGCCAAGATGGCGACTTTTCCGTCCGTAACGGCTCTGTTTGAGGCTGGCAAAACACCTGAGGATGTGCTGGACATGCTACTTTCTGACCTTGGTTATGAAATCACAGAAAAATCGCCGCTGGAATTTTATTGCAATTGCGATAGAGACCGGGTGACGGGCGCGCTTATAAGTATGGGCGCTACGGAACTTGGGGAGATTATAGAAGAAGACGGCAAGGCCGAAGTCAATTGCCATTTCTGCAACGAGCAGTATCACTTTAACAAAAACGAGCTTTTAGAAATTTTAAACAACTCAATGTAGTTATGCCCCCTACATATTATAGGTATAGGGGTGATTGGATGAAGCAAATTCGCGTTTTTACCGAGCAATATCAAGATATTTTGGAGCAAAGGCTGCCTACGGCCACACAGTATGGTTTTGATGACATGGTGACGGGTCTGGCGGACGTTGCCGCGCAAATAATGGGCGGTGGCGAAAAGCAGCAGCTAGAGGCCGAGTTTAGGGACTTTTTGCAAGAAAACGAATATATACATCTGGATGCGTTTATAAGAATTTGTCTGGAGGATGCCTATGCTTAGAGATTACAAAAGAGAAACCGCCGACAGGGTTGCGTGGATTAAGGCTGTGCTGGCAGAGGCCGGGGCAAATGCCATTGTCTTTGGCTCCAGCGGCGGCAAGGATGCGGTGCTTACAGGGGCATTGTGCAAAATGGCTTGCGATAATACTTTGGGTATCATTTTGCCATGCGAAAGCCGCCGTAATTTTGAAGAGGACACAAAGGATGCTTTGCTTTTTGCAGAACACTTTAGAATAGAACATATTTCTGTGGATTTAACACCCGCAAAACAGGCTTTGGTGGCGGCTTTGACCATGGAGCTTAATGCGCAGGCCAATACAAATATAAACCCGCGCTTGCGGATGACGGCTTTGTATGCTGCCGCGGCTGCCCGCAACGCACTAGTGGTAGGTACGGGCAATCGCAGCGAGACCTATATGGGATATTTTACCAAATGGGGCGATGGCGGGTATGACCTTAATCCAATTGCTGATTTGACCGTCACAGAGATATATGAATTTTTGCAACACCTGGGCGCGCCGGAAGTCTTTTGGACAAAAGCCCCATCTGCCGGGCTTTTTGAAGGGCAAACTGACGAGGCCGAAATGGGCGTAACCTATGCCGAAATTGATAAATATTTGCTGACGGGCGAAAAAGGCCCGAACTATGATAAAATAGAACGGGCGCATAAAATATCAGAACACAAGCGTGTGGCGGTTAAGAAGTACGGCTTCTAATTGCCAATAAAAATTTCTGCAAATGGGTTTCTGCCGGGAACGCGCTCTTCTTCGAGATTTGGCAGGGGCATGTCGCTTAGGAATTGGGCAAAGAACACGCCCAGTAGCTGTTCGTCATTAAAACTGCCAGAAAGCCTGCTGTGTACGGCATTACGCAGATTCTCCATGCCATAATAGTCCGTTATATCCTCGTAATTAAGGCTGGAAACTGCCGCTAAAACCACGCTATGTAGCCAGTCTCGGTCAAAATCAGCCACATCGTTATCAAACTCTATCACAACCCGCGTGCCAAACATATGCAAATTGCCATCTGCCGCCACAAGATGGGTCTCTACCACAGGCACATCCACAAATTGCGAAGGACTGCCAGAGTTGCCAAAAAAGAGCGGCGACTGTGTTGCCACAAGGGCTATGGCGCCAAGGAGCAGCACTAGGAGCAGCAACGCTACTATAAGGCCATATTTACGTTCTTTGTTGTTCATATAAAGCACCTCGTTTAATTCTTTGATTCATTACTTTGTGCAGTCTTTTCCGCAGGATTTGCATTTTCTGTTCAAAAGACCTACTTTTCCTCCGCACCATGCGCATAATCCACCGCTCTTCCATTGCTGCTTCGTTTCCAGTTCGGTACTTATGGCTTGTAATCGAGGCTCAAGCACCGCCACAACCTCTTTTAGGATGTCAACTTCGTTAATTACTACCCCTTTTGGAGGTATTTTGCTTGATAATATTTTTCGCAATATTTCTTGTCGTTCAGTAAGTTGGCGGATTCCGCCAAAATCTGCTACACTAGAGCTGAGATGATAAGATGTTTCGCTAAGTTTTAAGGTGGCAGGTTGTATTTGCAGACCCTCTTGATGACTATAGTTTACGGACGATATATACCGGCTAAAGCCCCACATAGAGCCCATTTCTTCAAAAACAACAGGAAATTCTTGACCGCTATTTTTGATGATAACCCCTTTGCTATCTTCGCCCATTCCCCATACTTTATACCCTGCTAAATTAAGACTGCCAATGTTGCCCTCGATGCGAATTAATAAATTAGCACGGGGGTAGTAAGTTATTTTCAAAACTTCTACATTGCCAATTATATGGACACTTTCCAGATTTTCGCATCTTTTAAATACCTCCCCTATGTCCGAAATCCACGCATCTCCGGCGATATAAAGGGCTTTTAAAGACTGGCATCTTTCAAATGCGTAGTCAAAAATGTCTATATCTCCTTCAATGCGCACATCTTTCAAGGACTTACAATCTTGAAATGCATGTTTTTTGATCCTCTCTACGCTGTCAGGTATGGTGACGGATTCTATATTGAGATTACCCTTTAGAGCCTCGCTTTCGATTATCTTTACCGTGTTAGGCACAACAACATTCTTATCATTGCCCTTATATTTCTTTAGCATGCCGCCCTCTATATCAAAATCAGAAACGCTGGTATTATATACATTAACAACTCCTGCCGAAATCTGTGCATTGGCTATATTGTAGTTGTTAATGGCCTTTTCGACAATAAAGGCAGAGCCGCAAAAATTACAAACAGCGGCCTCTTTTGCAGAATCTACAGACAAATTTGCACCACAATTTGTGCATTGAGCTTGAGTGAGTGACATAGATTAACCCCCCGCTATTATAGTATCTACCCGCATTATATCACATGTACATGTAAAATACAATACCATTCGGGTTGCATTTTTGCAGGATTTGTTATAAACTATTTATGATGGATTGCGTATATTTTCGTATAAACGAAAGGGGTATTTTGACATGGCTAATGAAAAGATGATGATATTGAAAATGCTGGAAGAAGGCAAAATTAATGCAGAGGATGCATCCAAGCTGCTTGCATCGGCAGATACGCCGCCTTTGCCCGGGGGTGCTATGGGCGGAAGCCAAGTGCCACCAAGGCCTGCGGGGGCTGGCCCTGTGCCGCCACCAAGGCCGGGTTATGATAATACGCCGAGACCCAATACGGGCGCGCCGACCAAAACCGGTAGTGCTGTGGATGATATGACCAAGAAATTTGGCGAGTTTGTGAAAGAAATGGAGCCAAAGGTAAAGAAAGTGGCCGGGGCTGTGGTGGAAAAGACGGCTAGTGCCGCCGATTCTATCTCTAAATCCCTTTCTGCCCATGGGGAAAAGCGCGGCAGCTCCGGCAGTTCGGGCAGCAGTACGTATTTTCCGCAAACCCCTGCACCGCCAAAGCCCAAGGGCCATAGTGCCGCCGGCATAGAGGATATGATAGAGATTTTGGTAAGCCAGGCCGGCGCAGAGCTTAATTTAAGCGGGCTTAACGGACAGGTGCTGGTAAAAGGCTATAATGGCGACAAGATTTCTGCCAAGATCTATACCGTGGCCAAGCGTGCGGGCGCAAAGGCAGAGCTGGCTGTGCTGGGCAACAAATACTATCTGGCATATGATGAAAATGACTTCGAGCGGGTTTGCATAGATGCCTTTGTGCCCGAGGGGCTCTTTGACAATGTGCGTATAGCCACCACCAATGGCGATGTGCGTGCCGCAACCCTGACGGCGCAGTATGTGCAAATAGAAAATATGAATGGCGCAACAGAGGTTTCTGGTGTTAGCGCGCAAAACATAGTGGTGGAGAGCAACAACGGTAGCCTGCGTCTGGCGGATTCTGCCGCCCACGATGCCACCATAGAGAATTTTAATGGCGGCATAAGCATAAGCAAGGTGGACATAGCGAATCTAAAGGCCACCACATTTAATGGTGCCGTGGATATGCAGATTGCAGGCTTTGCCAATTATGACCAATACAACTGGCAGGTGGAGACATCCAATGGCAAGCTGGGGCTGGTTCTGCCATCCTACAGTACCCTGGGTTACCATGTTAAAGCCCATGCAGCTTTGGGCGATGTAAAGCTGGGGTTGGTTGGCATGAACTACCTGCGCAATGATAAGTCCTTCATCGAGGCTAAAAGCATAAACTATGATGGGGCTTTAAAGAAAGTGGATATGACGCTGGCTACGTCTAATGCGCCGCTTGTGGTCAATTAATTGAACATAGATAAAGGAGGCCCAAGCGGCCTCCTTTTAGGTAAACGATAAACCCCCCAAGACTCCTTCGGGATAATGTTAAAGATCAAAAGATTTTAGCGTCGAATAACACGAATAGTGCGAATAAAGATCAAAAGCAGAATCTTTTTATTTGTGCTATTCGTTTTATTCGATGCTAAATGGTTTTAGGTTTTGAATAAGGGGATTCCGGGTCAAGCCCGGAATGACGATCCCTATCTGCAAGGCTCTATCTCTTTACCGCACCAGCCAGCCTATTAAGCGACACCACCATTAGGATAGTGCCCACTTGGGTCAATATACCAAGCAGAAGGCCCGCAGATGTGAAAGGCATCAAATGTATATTATCAAATCCAAAGTTGGCCAGCCAGGGAACCATCATTACGAGCGTGCTAATCAAACCGTCAAACCACATTTCGATTGCATTGCCCATAACGCTAATGAAAGCGAGGCCCACCAGAGAACCCAGTATGCCCAGGATAGACGATGTGATGGCCAGTATTGAAAAGGGCAGCACCCCGCGCAGGGGGTTCGTGGTATTGCCCACAATATTTGCCCTTATGCTGGCGATTATACGGAGGATAGCCACGAAGTAAAAGGGTATTATGATGACGAGGGCTATCAGCACAACCACAAGAGCGAACCAAATTGCCCCCAAAGCCACATCGAAATATGCCGCTGAAAAAATTAGGCTAACTATGAGGGAGATGATAACGACAGCGAAAGCTAGTGATATTACCACTAGCGTGAAAATGGTATCAATTTTAAAGAGAGTTAGTGAGGTAAGGGTTTTTTCGGGCAATATGGGCTTTTTGGATGCGGCATAGATGAGCCACAGGCCTGTGATGGGTAAAGCAGCCAGAAGCAGCGGCAACACGCTAAGGAAAGAAAACGATACGAACAATGACAGCACAGTACCTATTGAAAATAGAATTATACCTGTAAGAAACAAGCCGCTTTTGCCCTGGGTATGTAGATGCTGGATAAAACTGCCCGGTCCGGCTGGCGCATGGGGCGCACTACCAATTGGGTGGTTTGGGTAATTTTGGTTTTGCATGCTATACCTCCACTATATGTTATCGGAGCGGATAAATCCGCTCCCTACCCAGTATATCACACATAGCTCATTTCTTGCAACTTTATCTCGCGTATGCGGCGGCAAATGGCCACAATATTGCCCCAATCCTCTTGGTCGGCTGTCATCACAGAGTTCATGAAGATGAATTTAGAGCGACCCAAAAAGTCCGCCTCTAGCTTTGCCAGCTCTTTCGAATCTCCTTGTTCGTATGCAAAAATCACCTCTTCCAGATTGCGCGGCGAGATGATAAGGGGTATGAAGGGCTCCAGCAGGTCCATTAGGGCAGCCAGCTCTTTGTATTTTTGCGGATACGCCAGCCGCATGTAGTAGTAGAAGCTTTCGATGTTGATAAAGCTTACAAATTCTGGCATTTGATTTTTGAAATAAACCAATAGCTGGCGTAAATCTTCCATAAAGCAAACCAGACTTCTGTCCGATATAATTTTTGTGATGATTTTCAAGGCAATCCCTCCGTCGTTTAGTTTACGCAGTTTGCCCGCAGACATGCAAGAAACAAATATCAATTTTTGCCGAAACTTTTTTCGTGTACCTTGCGTATATTTTAATAGTGTGTTAAAATGGGTTTATAGGAGGAGAGAGCAAATGGACGATAACAGAGACTACATAGATTTGCGAGAAGATGCAACACAAAGAATGGTGCAGGGCAACGGCGCACCGCCGCCTGTTCCTACGCCCGCGCATCTGTTTGCGCCGTCAGCACCGCCCGCCCGCAAGGGCAATGTGCTGATAACTGTCGTTATAGTGCTTTCGTCCCTATTTGTGCTTTTTGTTTTGGTCTCTGCTTTGTTGGGCTTTGTGCATTTTCGCAATTTTGCAACAACAGAGATGGTGCAAACCCATGTTGCCACAGAGATTTTGATGGCCGAGATGACTATATCCGAAATAGAAGAATGGGCAAGACAGCTTGAAATATATGCACAAGAATGGGCAAGACAATTAGAGATTAATGCCGAAAGTTGGGAAAGAGATCTGCGAATAGAACACCTTCAGGGTTTGAGCGAAAGCCATCGGATGGTCGACTTTTCGTCATTGGAAGACCTGCTCTATTTACTGGAATATTTACTGAATTTAGATAATCTGCAAAATCCGTAAAACGGTTTGAAGGAGAAAGTACATAATGAGAAAAAGAAAACGAAGAAGAAGATTGAAACCGGGAATAAAGATAGCCGGTGCGGTGATATTGCTTTTTATGGCCTCTGCCGGTGTATTTTGGGCTATTTCCGGCGGGGATGATGCAGGCGAAACCAATGTGGTTGTGGCCGCAACCCCGGCACCCCTTGTTGTAAACCGGCAGGCGGATGACGAGCCCGATGTGGTGGAGGTGTCGCAGGTTGTGCAAAATCAGGAGCGAGAGCCGGACGGCATACGTGTGGACTATGCCTATCTGCCATGGAATCTGACGCTGGTAAACCGCTACAACATGCTGGATGCGGACTTTGAACCAACCCTTTCGGCCATTGGCGGCGGGCATTATTTTGATACCCGTGCGGCGGACAGCCTGGTGGCCATGCTAAACAGCGCACGTAGCGAGGGGCTTTCGCCCATTGTGGTTTCTTCGTATCGTTCGATAGCGCGGCAAACCACACTATTTCAAAACCAGCTAAACCGCCGTCTGGCCGATGGTCTTGATTTTGACGAAGCCTTTGATGCCGCCCGTCGTGTTGTGGCCTATCCCGGCGAAAGCGAGCATAACCTGGGGCTGGCTGTGGATATTGTGTCCGACGAGCATCGCAGCCTAAATGCGGCCTTTGGCCAAACCCCAGAAGGCATATGGTTGGCGCAAAACAGCCATCGTTATGGTTTTGTGCTGCGCTATCCCGACCACAAGCAGGATATAACGAATATAATCTACGAGCCGTGGCATTTTAGATATGTGGGTGTGACGCATGCTACAGAGATGTTTGAGAGGGATTTGGTGCTGGAAGAGTACATAGAGCTGTTGATTTTTAGTGATTAATGAGGAAATCAAAGGAGGTAGCAAAATGGCAACCAATTTGGAAGTTATGGTGGAACAAAGAAAGCGGCTGTTTATGCTGCTAAGAATTAAGGCCGAAAATCAAGGCCTTGAAATCAAGGAACTTGATAATCAAATTACAGCCACAAAGGCAGAAATGCAGCAGGAAGATGTTGCCTGGGTGGAAAAGAGTATTTTAGAGCTTCGTAAATAAAGATCTAAAAACCATTTAACCGCGAATAGCGCGAATATACGCGAATAAAAGATTTATTGCTTTTGATCTTATTCGCGTTCATTCGCGCTATTCGCGGTTAAAAAGCTTTTAATCAATATCTGCTTGAACAATGCCCAAGAAAGTGATAAGATTAAGGAAACAAGTCAAAATGAAAAAAAGGGGAGAAGCAGATGATTTTAAAAGCCATTAAAGACCGCAGAAGCGTAAGACAATTTTTGGAAACACCCGTGCCGCGTGAAAAGGTAGAGGCCCTGCTGGAGGCCGCCATGCTTGCGCCTTCGGCCTGCAATAGCCGCCCATGGCGGTTTGTGGCCATTACCTGCCGCGAAACATTAAACAAGCTGGTAGACTGCCACAAATACGCCAAGATGCTAAGCAAAGCCCCTGTGGCCATTGTTATTTGCGCGCTGGCAGACGAGCAGGCAAAAATTGACATAGCCCAGGGCTTTTGGCCCCAGGACTGCGGCGCAGCCACCCAAAATATTCTGTTGCAAGCCCAGGAAATGGGGCTGGCCAGCTGCTGGTGCGGCGTGTATCCCAAGGAACCATTGATGGAGGATGTACGCGAGATTTTAAATCTGCCGGAAGATGAAATCCCATTTAATATAATTGCAATAGGCGAAGGGGACGAAACGCCTGATTCTAGAGGCTTTTACGATCATGAAAAGGTACGTTGGATAGAATAGCATGATGAGACGATTTGCCATAATATTCCTGGTGCTGCTGATTGCCAGTCAGCAAGCTGTGTTTTATGCTACCGAGCGTGGGCAAAGCGAATATTCCATTGCCATAGGGTCGCGAGAGCTTTATGGCCGCCTAGTCGTACCCGAAGGGGTTCGCAAACCGCCTGTGGCAATATTAATCCATGGTTCGGGACAATGGGATTTTAATTCTGCCTTTGGCGGCATGAATTTGTTTTACGACATTGCCCATGGCTTGGCCCAGCACGGCATAGCCAGCATCCGCTTTAACAAACGCTATCGCCAGCATCCGCCCCTGTCATCCGATGCCACTATTTTCACCGAGACCATTTACGATGTCCACTATGCCATTGATTTTGCGCATGACCATGAAGACCTTGGCGATGTTTTCCTAATTGGTTTTTCCCAGGGCGGCATTGTTGCGCCGCATATTGCATACAGCCGGCCGGAGGTTGCGGGCATTATATCCCTTGCGGGCTCGCCCCGCAGCTTTTTCGAAATTGTGGTGTCCCAAAGCGATTTTCTGCGCTATATGGCAAGCGTGCATGGCGTGCCCGTGCCATCCTTTGTGTCCGTGGAATTTGTGCTGCGTCAGGTACTGGCTGTGGATGGCAATTTGCTACCCCGCACCTTTGATACATTCAACAACATAGCCGCCGGGCTGGGCTTTCCCATACCCTTCATGCGAAGTATGTACGACCTATCCACCCCCGATATTATCGACAATGTGCAGATTCCCTTCCTGATTTTGCAAGGGGAAGAGGATTTGCAGATTTTGGCAGAGGACTGCTTTGTGGCCTGGCAAAATCTGCTGGGATACCGGAAAAACGCCACCTTCATCCTCTACCCGGGCCTTAACCACTTCTTCGCCCCTCATGCGCCAGAGCTGGGTTTTAATCAGTCCCGCGGCCAAGCGAGGGTTGACGGCCAAGTGATTGAAGATATAGGGAACTGGATAAATGAAATTATACAGGAGAAGAAAACCGCCACGGAAGCGAATCGGCTTCGCCTAAGACATTGGGATAGGAGAGTATCGCTGGCAATTTAAATGAATTTATCCATTTCGAAAAAGGAGATTAATCATGTACACCGCCCTATACCGCAAGCTGCGCCCCACATCCTTTGCCGACATAGTGGGGCAAGAGCATATCAAGAAAACCCTGATAAACCAAATAGAGCACAACCGCATAACCCATGCCTATCTCTTTTGCGGCACACGCGGCACGGGCAAAACCACCTGTGCCAAGGTCTTTGCCCGTGCCGTAAATTGCGAAAATCCCAGCGGCGGCGAGGCTTGCGGCACATGCCGCAGCTGTGTAGATATAGCATCGGGTGCAAGCCTGGATGTGATTGAAATTGACGCCGCCAGCAACAATGGCGTGGACAATATCCGCGAACTGCGCGAAGAAGTGCGCTATCCCGCCATGGGCCGCTACAAGGTCTATATAGTGGACGAGGTTCACATGCTCTCTAGCGGCGCGTTTAACGCCCTGCTAAAGACGCTGGAAGAACCGCCCCCCCATGTTATCTTCGTATTGGCTACCACGGATCCGCAAAAAATCCCTGCAACAATACATTCGCGCTTAATGCGCTTCGACTTCCACAGAATCAGCCCGGCGGACATGGAGGCGGCACTTATGGACTATATGGCAGAAGAGGGCATAGCTGCAACGCCGGAGGCATTGGCCTATGTGGCGCGGCTTTCGGATGGCTCTATGCGCGATGCACTAAGCATTTTGGACAGATGTGCCTCGCTGTATTTTGGCGAGGAAATAACCCTGGAGCGCGCGCTGGAGATAACAGGCTCTGTAGATGGCACGGTTTTTGAGAACCTAGTAGAGGCATTGCTGGCCAAACAAACCAACGTATGTCTGGACATTATCGAAGACCTCTCGACCAAAGGCCGCGATTTTGCTCAATTTGCTCAAGAGATACTAACCCACCTGCGCAACCGCCTGATAGCCATAACAGCCCAAAATATGGAAGGCTATGACGACACCATCCGCTTGATAGGCACGTTTTCAGAAATATTGCGAAACATGCGCCATAGCACCAGCCCACGGCTTGCGCTGGAGGTTATGTGTATAGAATACATCTGCGGGCCTGTGCAGGGGATTCCGGGTCAAGCCCGGAATGACGGTTACGCCGGGGGCGACAACCCCCGTAGGGGCGGCTCTATGCCGCCCGTTTCTCAGGCGCAACCCATCACTCATAAGCCAGAGCCTCCAAAGAAAAAAGCCATCCCCGAGGACATACGCAATGTCCTGCTGGACTGGCCAAATTTCATCGCCGATTTTGAACCCAACTTCGCCCCCTTTATAGCCAAAACCCAGGCCGGTTTTCTAGAGGACGAGCATCTATACATCGTCTGCCCCGATATCTTCACAGAAAGCCACCTGCGCGGCCGCACGGACTATATCGCCGCCAAACTGCAAAACCGCTATGGTCTGGAATTTTCTGTAAACATCATAGCCAAAAATTTCTATGACGACAGGCATCGCAAGAAATATAATTTGGTTGATACTTTTGATTATACTAGTGGCGGGCTTGATAGCCTGAAGAGCAAGATAGACTTTGAGATTGAGGAGGGGTAGAGCAAATATGTGGAAACTAGCCATTCTTACACTACTCTTTTTGTCGGTGTCCTGGGGCAGCCAAAACGAATATGCCAGCCTTCACGAGCCAGAGCCCGAAATTGATGAACCCGAGATTGCTGTGCAAGAAAGCCAGCACCCCATCTCTGTGGAAGTCATGATTAATGGCAACCCCGCTACATTCGAGGCCTACAACATATACGACCGACTGTATTTCTCCCTAGAAGACCTGTCAATCGCCCTGGAACACACGCAAATAAACGCAGCTTTCTGGTTTTGGTACAGGGATGGACGCACCCTAGGCGCAAGTTCAGGCTTGATGGAACTGTCCATACGAACAATTAATGGCCGAACCCATGCAACCTTGGAAGACACCGCCGAGGTGGTGGGTTTTGACGCATATGTTTCGGCTGACCACAGCGTAATCTCTATCAATACCAACGAACCCTATATAAGCGAAGCTCAATTACAAGCCATCGTGGATTTTTTGGTTTGCAATTATCCCCAACTGTTCACTTTCGAAATGCTTTTCGAGGATTTTGGGCCGGGCTCTGGATGGTGGTTTGCTAGCACATTCACGATATTTGATATTGATAGCGGCGCGCCCGGCATTTCTATACGTTTTGATGATGCGGGCAGTTGGGCCAGCAGAACCTATATGCTCATAGATGGCAGATACCAGCGGATAGGCAATACCTTTTTTAACTTTTTGATGCAAAACGACCAATACCGCGTTATCTGGCAAAGGCTCGTCCATGATGAAGACGACGACACCTTTGATTGGGAGTTTGCCGCCCTGATAGATGGCAAGATACAGGTTGTGACAATAGAGGATGAAGAAGAGCTGGTATCCGCGGATGCCCGCCGACTGGCTGCACCCACACATAATGTAACAGAAGCCGCCAATATGCATTTTTGGCCAACCCTCATTGCATTGCCAGGCGGCATAATGGCAGATGCACGGCTGGACAGCGAGGTTATTGATATTGTTGCGGCCTATCTGGATTATATAAACACAGGCTGGTGGACTGTACAAGAAATCAAAAAGAGCATGATTCTGGACGAGCTGGTGGTTGTTATCATAATCCACCATCCCCATGATCACGAAAGCCGTCTGTGGTTTAATGTGCAAAACACCATCGACGGTTGGGAGATACTGGATTATCAGGAGCATTGGCGGTTTATACCAAGTTGCAATCAAAATAATACTAACCGCGCGGGTACATAGCGTCACCTACAGCACGCACCCGCGCGCTAAGTATTATTAAGATTGCAACTTGGTATGTGGATAGAAGATTGGATTGACGAAGTATAGTCATTGCAAAAAATGGAAAAACTTCCTATAAAAGGAAGTGATTTCATGAGAAAATTTATATACGGCGGCATGATTTCGATGACACTAGCCCTAGTGGGCTTTGCGGTTTGGCTTGCTATGTCCTTTGGTAATAATGGCGTAGATCTGGACGAAGCGGCCCAGCTTGCGGCCATAGATCTGGAAACTGTCATTGTGGGTTCCGACCCCAAATCTCCAGATAGCGACGACCCTCCGGGCTTCTTTGTGCAAAGCTCCAGCCCCCATGATGCCATCGCCAGAATAATGTCTGGCACCCGTATGGTTTATGATTATTATCACCCAGAAACCGGCGGTTTTGACACCATAATAGAATACCCCGCCCATTTTCTGGTGGATATGACATACGAGGAGCTATCTGCCATGTTTGCAGACTGGCAGGTGCTGTCTTTTTCTTCGCTAGAGGTGCATTTGCGCCAAAACGCCCAGGTAGAATACCGCCTATATGTGATAGGCGTACACAATGGCTATATTGCCGTGTTTTATGACGACGAATACTATAGCATTAAGGAGCTAACAAACAGGCCCATCACGGCATTGGCCACAGAGGAGCAGCAGAGGCTGCTACAGGGCATACGCGTGATGGGCGCAGAAGAATTGTTGCGTGCGTTGGAAGATTTTAGTTCTTAGAAGTTCAAATAATCCTTATTAAACTCAAACATCTCATCCACCATAGCTTTAATTTCTGCCATAGAGCAAACGGCCGCCGTTAGCGGGTCTTGCAGTATTGCATGGAAGACCTTGCGGCGGTCTTTGCTTAGGTAGGCATCCACAGCCAGCTCTTCGCATTGGGCCGACTGATTGACCATCACGGCAAGGTGATCCGGCAGATTGCCTACAGCAACAGCCTCTAGGCCGTCCTTAGAGGCAAACACAGGCACCTCTACACAGCAGCCATGGGGCAGGTTTTCTATCAAGCCAAAGTTGCGCACATTGCCATTAAACTTGAAAATCTCGCCATCGCCAAAGCAGGCGTTATAGATGTATGATGCGTATTCGTGGCTGCGGGCTATATCCACTTCATCTTTCGCCAGCCAGTCTTTAATGCCTTGCTCCCAATCGGTTTCCATTTTCAAATATTCATCGCGGATATAGGCATACGCACCGGGATTCCAGCCTGTGCCGGGTAGGCAGTATTTGTCAATAAGATCCTGACGCTTTCTAAACCATGGGTTGTATTCAGAATTGTGGCCGGAAGATTCTGTTACATAATAGTCCAGATGTATAAACATCTCATTGCGCACAATTTCTTCATTGTAAATTTCGGGGTTGCCCATGGCTTTTTTCAAAGCCGGGTAGGCATCTTCGCCCTTCACTTTAAAATCGGTATAAAAGGCCGTGTGGTTGATGCCCGCGCAGGTATAGGAAACATCTTTCATATCCGCGCCTATCCATTTTGCCAGCATTTCTGCCGTGCCCTGCACGCTGTGGCAAAGGCCTGTAACATTAAGTTTGGTTTCGGATTGCAACAAGCGGCATAGCATGGCCATTGGGTTTGTGTAGTTAAGCACAACCGCATTTGGCGCGTGTTTTTCGATATCCCTAGCGATATCCAGCATTACAGGTGCAGTGCGCAAAAAGCGGAAAATGCCGGCCGGACCGCGGGTGTCGCCTACATTAATATCCACGCCGTATTTTTTGGGGATTTCGATATCATGCCGCCAAACATCCACGCCGCCGGCCAAAATAGTGATAGCAACGCCATCTGCGCCTTTTAGGGCCTCCACGCGGTTTGTTGTGGCCGTAACTTTAGCAGGATAATTACCCGCTTTTATCAACTTTTCCACCGCCTGTTTTATGTAGGACAAGCGGCCTTCGTGGATGTCCATAAGGGCGATCTCGCAGTCTGCCAGCGCAGGAAAAGTCAGAATGTCGCGCACCAGCGTGCGGGTGAAGCCAAAACTGCCGGCTCCGATAAATGCAATCTTTTTCATGATAATCCTCCTCTTTTATATAGGTGAAATTGTGAAAACAAATTTGTGGTTGCTGCTTGCTTTTACATCATATTTGCCCTCCGGCCGCGCTCCCCAGCTGGTATCACCCCCCACGCCCATTTCGGCGTGGTTAATGGATAAAACGGTTTTGCAGCTTTGGGGCAGCTCAAAATGATGGGCGGCGTTTTCCAGTTCGTGGCAGGTGTATGGCAGAGCCGCAAAGCCCATGGGGGCATCGGAGCTTATGCGCAGACCGTGCCCGGCATTGTCGGTTATTTCTGCCCATGCCACGCCGCTTCGGTTGTTGTAGCTTTGGGGTACAAGGTATTGGGATGGTTCGTCCACCTTTGCCTCGTGTGTGGCGTAGTATGCGCCAATCTCCCTGTCTATATGGGTTTCGTGTGGGCCATAGCCCCGCCATTTTAGGTTTGCAAAGCGGGATTTTATGGACATATCCATACCAAAGCGGAACATATCCGGTGTAAAGCCAATGCCTGCAAAGCTCATGCTAACGGTGATGCAGCCCGCGCTGTCCACAAAATATGTGGTGCGCAAATGTGTCTGGGGCTGGATGTTTAGATTGTAAATTATGTTGACTTGCAGGCCATCCGGCAGTCTTTCAAAATCAAAATGCTTGCAGGTGGCATAGAGGCTGGCGGTTTTCCAGGGGGACATACGCGATGGCGCGCCATTGCCCCTGTCGTTGTCCGTAGCCGCCCGCCAAAAGGCCGGGGCGGGGGAGAATTTGAAATTATATAGATACTCTTCGCCGCCATATTTTATTGATGCAATGCGGCCGTGCTGTTTGTTGAAAATAATGCAAAAGCCATCGCCGCGTATGCCCAAATTTAGCAGGCCATCCGAGATGGTGAAGGGCTTGGGGTTCTTGTCGGCAACAGCTGTATCAGCAGGGATTATATCCTGCGCAAAAGCCACAACATGCTCGGCCCTGGCATAAAGTGTGTCTGCTGCAAGGCGTATTTCTGCCGTTATCACTATCTCTGCGGCGGTTTTGGGGATGGCTACAGGCAAATCAAAACTGCCTGTAGAAAGGGGCGGCAAGCTCCAATGCAGCTTTCCATCATCCACCTGCCTCTCATCCACCTCTAAAGACCAGTATATCACATATTTATCCAGATTTGCAAAGAGATTTTTGTTGTGGATTTTGACGGTGTTGCCGCAAATGCTAATGTCGAATGGTTGATAAGCCCCCTTCACAGCAGCGGCTTTGGCCATGGCCTCTCTTGTGGCGGTGACAATGCCATTGGTGCAAAAATGATAGTCGTTTGGGGCATCGTCAAAATCGCCGCCATAGGCCAGATAGGGGTTGCCAAAGGGGTCTGTGCTCCACAGGGCTTGGTCTATAAAGTCCCAAATAAAGCCGCCTTGGTACATATCATATTTCTCCAGAGCGATAAAGCGATCCAACCCTCCATTAGAATTACCATGGGCATGGGCGTATTCGCAGTATACAAAGGGCTTTGGCGGGTCGTTTTCCAGATACTGCTGCACCTCGCCCGGGCATGTGTACATCTGGCTTTCCATGTCCGAAGTGCCGTTATAGCGGCGGTCGCGGGCAACACCCTCATAGTGAACAAGGCGGGTTTCGTCCCGCTTGCGCATCAGCTCCGACATATTGAAAATAACCTCACCGCCATGGGATTCGTTGCCGCAAGAGTTTATCAATATGCAGGGGTGGTTTTTGTCCCGCTCTTGCATATTGCGCGCCCTGTCGTTAACAGCCGCCTGCCAGTAGGGTATATTGTCCGGCAGGGCGGTGCTAAAATTATGGGTATGCCAGGAGCCGTGGGTCTCCAAATTGGCCTCGTCCATCACATATAGGCCATAGATATTGCATAGCTCGTAAAGATAGCTGTCGTTAGGATAATGGGATGTGCGCACAGCGTTGATATTGTGCTGCTTCATAAAGCGCACGTCCCATAGCATGTCCGTACGGGCGATACTGCGGCCTCTTCGTGGATTCCATTCGTGGCGATTAACCCCACGAAAGACTATGCGTTTGCCATTAAGGCACATTATGTTGTCTATCATTTTAAATTCCCGTATGCCTACGAGTTGCCGCACAACCTCGACTATGCCATCCGGCTTGCTAACAACCAGCTCTAGGCTGTATAAATACGGGTCTTCCGCGCTCCATAGGCGTGGGTTTACTATGTGCAGGGATATCGTCATGCTCTCGGCGGCTGGGCGGCCTGCTTGCGCTATCGTGTTGCCCTGGGCATCGAAAAGGGTTGCAACGATTTCGGCATCCATATCGCCTACAATTGAAAGCTCTGCTGTCACCCGTGCTTTGGCATAGCCCTCTGCCAGCGGTGTTTTTACAAAGATATCATTGATATGCGTGGTTGGTATGGTATACAGATACACATCCCGAAAAATGCCGGAAAACCGCCAAAAATCCTGATCTTCCAGCCATGTTGCGCTGGAGAATCTATATACCTGCACAGCCAGTTTGTTTGGCTTGCCGAGTTTGATGTATGGGGTTAAATCATAGTCCGATGGAGTGAAGCTATCCTCGCCATAGCCCACAAAATGGCCATTGCACCATAGCGCGAAGGCGGTTTCTACCCCCTGAAAAGAAATACACACAGGCCCATCCCAATCGGGCACTTCAAAATACCGAACATAGGAGGCGGTGGGGTTGTAGCTCCGCGGAATAGCGGGCGGAGTCACCTCTTCCAGCCCATCCCAGGGGTATGGCACATTTATGTACTGGGGTGCGCCATGGCCTTGCAGCTGTATGTGGCCCGGCACTTGGATGTCGGTAAAGTGGTCTATGTTAAAATCTGACTTCTCGTAGCCAATGGGCCTTGCATCAATATTTTCGGCATAGTGTAATTGCCATGTGCCGTTTAGGCTGTGCCGCCAAGGCATTTGGGGCGGACAGTCCGCATTGATGATTGCATCTGCGGCCTCTTGTGCGGCGGCCTCGGCCTGTGATGCGTAGTACCTATGGGAGCTGCGCGGCGACAGGCGATTTATCTGGAAGATTTCGGGATTTTCCAGCACCGCCAGCAGCCCCTCGTTTGTACTAAAGTCAAATATCATAATGCGGCCTCCTTTTTGATTGAAATTGTGTGGCAAAATGGTCTTGAATCCCCGGCGGCAAGCCGTACGATGTCTTTTTTGGCCGCCAGCAAACCGTCTGTGCCGTCCGCATCGGGCAGGCCATGCCATGGCTCTATGCACAAAAATGGCGCATCATCGGGGTTGGTTTGCGTCCAAATGCCCAGATGCGGCGCGTCAAAAGCCACCTCTACATAGCTGGGCGATTTTTTTGACTTTAGTGCGACCCTTTTGCTCTTTATATCTTCGAAAATATATGTGTCTATGTTTCTGAAAGGCTTGTAATCCAGGGGCAAACGACCCCCGGGCATGTCCACGGCAAAGCCACCGCCCGCCAGCAAGCCATCCGTCGTAAGCGAACTGCTTATAAACTCGTGGTCTCCGGGATAAAATTCCAGATAATAGTCCTCAAAGGTCTCGCCAACCTCTCTGGGACAGCGATAGCCCTCGTGGCCGCCAATGCTGAAGAGCATGTCTTGCTTATCAAAATTCGTGACCAAATATTCCACATGCAGGCTGGCCGCTTGCAGGGTGTAAATCACATGAAGGTTAAAGTCGAAGGGATAGCAGGCCTTGGTTTGCGGGCTTGCGACAAGCTCAAACACCAGGCAATTTGCCGTGGCCTCTACACAACGAAAATTCGATGCACGCGCAAAACCGTGATTGGGCATGGTGTATGCCACGTCGTCATGCCGATAGCTACCGCCCTTTAGCCCGCCCACGATAGGAAAGAGGATAGGGGCTCTGCCCGGCCAAAAGGGGGCTTCGCCCTGCCAAAGATACTCCATGCCATCGTCTTTTGCCTTGATGCTTTGCAGTTCTGCCCCTTTTTCGCTGGCTGTTACCACAAGAGCATCGGATTCGATTTTATGTATCATAGCGCGGCCTCCATGCAAATTCTACTTACTTAATGCCCCTTACTTTATATACTACAACATAAAACACAATATGTCCAGCCCTTTTGCAAGATTAATACCAACCTGCAATCAAAACAATACTAAGCGCGCGAGCACATAGCGTCACCTACAGCACGCACTCGCGCGCTAAGTATTGCTAAGATTGCAAGTTGGTATAAATCAATTATGTCAAGGGCTTGCTTATGCCGGCATTTTGTGATACAATAAAGGATGGACTTTTTGCAGGAAAGGAAGGCGGCATGATGGAGAAATTCCGCATAGTATCAGACTTTGCGCCCACAGGCGACCAACCCCAGGCCATAGATGCCCTGGCGGCGGGTTTTGAAAGCGGCAATAAATTTGGCACGCTGCTGGGTGTTACGGGTAGTGGCAAGACTTTTACCGTGGCTAATATTATAGAGCGGCTGCAAATGCCCACTATTGTTATGGCGCACAACAAAACCCTGGCCGCGCAGCTTTACAACGAGTTTAGAGAGTTCTTTCCGCACAATTCTGTGGAATATTTTGTAAGCTATTATGACTATTACCAGCCGGAGGCCTATGTGCCATCGTCTGACACCTATATAGAAAAGGACAGCGCGATTAATGACGAGATTGACAAACTGCGCCATAGTGCCACAGCGGCTATAGCAGAGCGGCGGGATGTTATCATAATCGCATCTGTTTCCTGTATTTACGGCCTTGGCAGCCCTATAGACTATAAAAATCTGGTAATATCCCTGCGGCCCGGCATGACCCGCGACCGGGACGAACTGCTGCGCCGACTGGTGGATATTCAATACAACCGCAACGATCTTAATTTTCAGCGGGGTACTTTTCGCGTGCGGGGCGATGTAGTGGAGATTTATCCCGCAAATTCCGATGGCACATCCTATCGTGTAGAGTTTTTTGGCGACGAAATCGAAAAGATATCCGAAATTGACAGCCTAACAGGCGAGATTAATGCGGCGCGCACCCATATCTCTATTTTCCCTGCATCCCATTATGTTACCACCAGGGAAAATCTGGAGCGGGCCATTGCAGACATAGAAGAAGAACTTGCAGAGCAAATAACCAAGCTAAAGACCGAAGAAAAGCTGCTGGAAGCCCAGCGCATAGCCCAGCGCACCCGCTATGATATAGAGATGCTACGGGAAATGGGCTTTTGCAGCGGCATAGAAAACTACAGCCGCCATCTGGTGGGTGGCCAGCCCGGCGACCCACCCCATACCCTGCTGGACTATTTTCCCGATGACTTTTTGATTGTGGTGGATGAGAGCCATGTAACCCTGCCCCAGTTTCGGGGTATGTATTTGGGCGACCGCAGCCGCAAGGAGACGCTGGTAGATTTTGGTTTTCGCTTGCCCTCTGCCCTGGACAACCGACCCCTGCGGTTTGAGGAATTTGAGGGCAAAATGCGGCAGGTGCTTTTCGTATCAGCCACCCCAGCGGTTTACGAGCGCGAAAACAGCCAGCTGCTGGCCGAGCAGATACTGCGCCCCACAGGCCTGATTGACCCCGAAATCTCCGTGCGTCCCATCACAGGCCAAATAGACGACCTGTTGAGCGAGATAAAAAAAGTAACCGATGCCGGCAGCAAGGTGCTGATAACCACACTGACAAAACGCATGGCCGAGGATTTGACCGACTATCTAAAAACCAGCGGTGTAGCCGTGCGCTATCTGCACAGCGACATAAAAACCCTGGAGCGGCTGGAAATCATCCGCGACCTGCGCATGGATGTTTTTGATGTGCTGGTGGGCATAAACCTGCTGCGGGAAGGGCTGGATATACCTGAGGTATCGTTGGTGGCCATACTGGATGCCGATAAAGAGGGTTTTCTGCGCAGCGAAACCTCCCTGGTGCAGACCGTAGGCCGCGCCGCCAGAAATTCCGAGGGCCGCGTGATAATGTATGCCGACAATGTAACCCGCTCCATGAACTATGCCATAAGCGAAACCAACCGCCGCCGGGATATACAGGTGGCCTACAACCAAGAACACGGCATAACACCCCAAACCATCATCAAAAAAGTGCATGACATCATACAGGCGACAATTAGTGTGGACGACAACAAGAAAAAAGGCCCAAAGCTGGACAAAGACCCAGAATCCATGAACCGCGAAGAGCTGATAGCCCACATGAAGGTTATAGAAAAGGACATGAAACAGGCCGCGATGGATTTGCATTTCGAGCGGGCAGCGCAGTTGCGGGATAAGTTGTTTAAGGTTAAGAAATTGCTGTAACAAAAACAATGAGGAGATCTTTAACGATGGGATTCCTGATATTTTCTTTAGTCATACTGGGATTTGGGCTTTTGTGCGTCATGAAGCCCGGAATATACGCATATCTCAATTTTGGGTCTAAGCCCAACGATAAGTCCCGTTGGTTTGACATACTTGGCACTAGGGTTATGGGGATTTGTATCACAATTATCGGAGCATTACTGATATTTGCGTATGTCGCGGCACATCTTGGTTTTTGAGATAGAGGTTGGGGTGAAGAAATTGCTGTAGGGGTGGGCGTCCCCGCTCGCCCGAATGTCGAACTATCCACCATTGGCAAACACATAGATGATGCCATAAAATTTTACAATGCCAATGCAACTGATTTTGGGTTCGACAGATACATCATTATGTTATGCTAAATCATTTGCACGCGATTATTATAATCCGCAAGGCGACAGGCGAGAGGGGACGCTCGCCCCTACGAAATATTGTGCGCAATCTTAAAGGTTATGTTACGAAGCAGGCCGGATATCCGGTTTGGCAAAAATCATTCCACGACCATATAAATGCATAAGAAAAGAGGTTACAGAGTTGACACAAAACAAAATCATAATAAAAGGCGCAAGAGAAAACAACCTTAAAAACATAGATTTAGAGATACCGCGCAATGCCATGGTGGTGTTGACGGGGGTTTCGGGTAGCGGCAAGAGCAGCCTGGCCTTTGAGACCCTGTATGCCGAGGGGCAGCGGCGGTATATGGAGAGCCTTTCCAGCTATGCCCGGCAGTTCTTGGGGCAGATGGAAAAGCCCGATGTGGATAGCATAGAGGGGCTTTCGCCTGCGATATCCATAGACCAAAAGAGCACCAACCAAAACCCCCGCTCTACGGTGGGTACGGTTACGGAGATTTATGACTATTTGCGGCTGCTGTTTGCCCGGGTGGGCATACCACATTGCCCAAAATGCGGGCGCGAGATTACAAAGCAGACTGTGGATCAGATTGTAGACCAGATAATGGAATTGGCAGAAGGCACGCGGCTGCAGCTGCTTGCCCCTGTGGTGCGGGCGCGCAAAGGCGAGCATACCAAGCTGCTGGAGGATGCCAAGCGCAGCGGCTATACCCGTGTGCGTATAAATGGCACGGTGATGGAGCTGGCCGAGGAGATAAAGCTGGACAAAAACAAGCGGCATAGCATAGAAATTGTGGTAGACAGGCTTGTGGTGAAAGACGGGGTGCAAAAGCGACTGACCGAGAGTGTAGAGACCGTGATGGGGCTGACGGACGGCATTTTGCTGGTGGATGTGGATGGGCAAAAGGACCTTAGCTTTTCCCAGAATTTTTCCTGCCCGGATCATGGAATAAGCCTGCCGGAGATTGAACCGCGCATGTTTTCTTTTAACAATCCCCAGGGCGCATGCCCGGATTGCAGCGGTCTGGGCTTTAAAATGGAATTTGACCCCGACCTTATTGTGCCAAACCCCGACCTTTCGCTGGCCCATGGCGCAATTGTCGCGCCGGGTTTTAATCAGGCCGGCAATTCGGGCACATGGGGCGGTAATATTATCAATCATCTGGCAAAGCATTATGGTTTTAGCATGAACACGCCCTTTAAAAAGCTGGGGCTGGAGACCCGCCGCATTATCCTCTATGGTAATGATGGCGAGGCTTTTCCTATCCACTATAACGACACCCGGGGCGAGCCGCGGGTATATATGCACCATTTTGAGGGGATTATCCCCACGCTGGCGCGGCGATACAAGGAGACGGGCAGCGAATGGAGCAAACAGCAATACGAGGGCTTTATCACCAATATAGAATGTGATTCCTGCGACGGCAAGCGGCTGCGCCCGGAAATGCTGGCGGTTACGGTGGGGGATGCGAATATTGCAGACATAGCCACCATGCCAGTTGTGCGGCTAAACAAATTTTTCAACGAATTGCAGCTAAGCCCCATGCATACTACCATTGCCGAGCGTATCTTAAAAGAGATAAAGGCCCGCGCCGGGTTTTTGGTGGATGTGGGTTTGGATTATTTAACCCTGGCGCGGTCTGCCGGCACCCTAAGCGGCGGCGAGGCCCAGCGCATACGCCTGGCAACCCAGATAGGCAGCGGCCTTGTGGGAGTTGTGTATATTCTGGATGAACCAAGCATAGGCCTGCACCAGCGCGACAACGATAAGCTGCTAAAGACCCTGAAGCACCTGCGAGACCTGGGCAACACCCTGATTGTGGTGGAGCATGACGAGGACACCATGCGGGAAAGCGACCATATTGTGGACATTGGCCCGGGTGCCGGCGCATATGGCGGCGAAGTGGTGTATAATGGCACGTTGGATGGGATTTTAAAACACAAGGATTCCATAACAGGACAATACATGAGCGGCAAGAAAAAGATTGATATCCCAAAAGTGCGGCGCAAGGAAAATGGCAAGAAACTGAAAATAGAGGGCGCATTGGAGAATAACCTCAAGGGTATTGATGTAGAGCTGCCGCTGGGGATGTTCGTTTGCGTAACCGGTGTTTCCGGCAGCGGCAAATCCAGCTTGATAAACGAGATACTATATAAGCGGCTGGCGCGGGATTTGAACCGGGCAAAAATTAAGCCGGGCAAGCATGAGGACATTAAGGGCCAGGAGCATCTGGATAAAATCATCAACATAGACCAAAGCCCCATAGGCCGTACTCCGCGCAGCAATCCCGCCACATATACCGGCTTATTTGATCTTGTGCGCGACCTGTTTGCGGCAACGCCGGAGGCCAAGGTGCGCGGCTACCAAAAAGGCCGCTTTAGCTTTAATGTGAAGGGCGGCCGCTGTGAGGCTTGCAACGGCGACGGCATGATTAAAATAGAGATGCACTTTTTGCCGGATATCCACGTGCCCTGCGAGATTTGCCATGGCAAGCGATACAACCGCGAGACCCTGGAGGTAAAATATAAAGGCAAAACCATAGCCGATGTGCTGGATATGACTGTAGACGAAGCCCTGGCTTTCTTTGAAAATCTGCCAAGGCTGCGGGAGAAAATCCAGACCCTGCACGATGTGGGGCTTTCCTATGTGCGGCTTGGTCAGTCCTCTACCACCCTAAGCGGCGGCGAGGCACAACGCGTAAAGCTGGCCACAGAGCTAAGCCGCCGTAACACAGGCAAGACCATATATGTGCTGGACGAACCCACAACAGGCCTACATATGGCCGATGTACACAAGCTGGTGGACATATTGCAAAAGCTGTGCGATGGGGGCAATACGGTGATTGTTATAGAGCATAACCTGGACGTTATCAAAACTGCGGACCATATAATAGACCTGGGGCCGGAAGGCGGGGATATGGGCGGCGAGATAGTGGTTAGCGGAACGCCGGAGGAAGTGGCGAAGAGCAAGAAGTCTTATACGGGGCAGTACTTGAAGAAGGCATTGAAGCGCAAATAGGTGTGAGCAAATAGCGTTGACAAAGAGCTACCATCTTTGGTTTGTCATCCTGAACGAAGTGAAGGATCTTATTTCTCTCACGATAAAGATCCTTCACTTCGTTCAGGATGACAGCGGCGTTGCCTACTTTCGCAGGGGATATAGATTTATGCAACCATCCGATGATAATGGTGCAAATATAGTTTTTGTAGAGGGAATAAACACAAGAACCAATATCAAAGTAATAATCCTCGAACAAATGGGTAGGTTGAGGGAAGAGCAAGAATATAACTGAAGGGAGGCGGTATTTTAATGAACCCACCAACAAATGTAAGTGTACTTAAAGTTCAAGCCAAGGGCAAAGCGGCAACTGTACTTGGATATTTCCTTGCCATACCCTTTTTGCTTAGTGCAGCAACATCGTTGATTGCAGGCGGGGTGGCCATGGGTTTTTTCCCATTTCTAATAGGGCTTTATGGCATTTCTAGCATCAGAAGAGGGGCGCGAATCAAAAAGCTGGTTCAGCGTTTTAAGCAATATGTCTATTTTATGTCGGTTTACAACACAGTAAAAATTGATGAGCTGGCCGCAAAGGCGGGGCAAACCCCGGAATTCGTAAGAAAAGACCTACAGGAAATGATTAACAAAAAGCTCTTTTGCAATGCAACCATAAGTGTTTCGGATAACGAAATTGTGATTGCCGGAAGGGCTGCGCCTGCGCCTGCACAAACCGCGGCCTCATCAAACGAAATGGTGCAATTTGTCTGCGAGGCCTGCGGCGCAAGGGGTATAATGACAAGGGGCACGCAGATTATCTGCGAATACTGTGATTCATTGATAACATAACATTGGAGGATGCATACCATGCAAACAAAACACCTATTTTGGAACGACTGCTATACCCACGAATTTACTGCTACTATAACAGAAATCGGCGACGACTTTATTGTTTTGGATGAAACATATTTCTACCCAAGGGGCGGCGGCCAACCTGGCGACACGGGAGAAATCGCGGGTATAGCAATAATCGACACAAAGAAAGATGGCGACAGGATTTTACATTTTTTTGACGGGGAATGTGGGCTGGCTGTTGGACAAACCGTGCAATGCGCCCTGGACTGGCCGCGCCGCTATACACATATGCGCATACATGCCGCTTCCCATGTAATGGAATACTTTTTGCACGGGGCTTGTCCCGGCCTTAAATTCCTTAGCTCGTTTATATCCGGCAGCAAGGATACGAGCACATATGAGGTTACAGAGGCTATAACCCCGGAGCATATTGCGATTATTGAAGAGAAGTCAAATGCCTTTATCAAAGGAAATCACGACATACTGCTATATGCCGATAAGGACAACCCAAGCTACCGCTACTGGAAATGCGTGGACATCGAATATCCCTGCGGCGGCACCCATCCGAAAAATACATCGGAGATTGGGGAGATTACGCTGAAAGTGAAGGGGCAGGCGAGCCTTGGTAAACAGAAGGTTGTGACCACGCTGGTAGGAGGATAGCTATGAACGATGAACTGAAAATCCACTACGAAGAAATATACCAAGAAGCCGGGCGGCTAAGCCAGGACAACGCCCATAGAATCGAATTTTTAACGACATCGCATTATTTTGACAAGCTGCTGCCAAAGGGCAGCCGCATATTGGATGCCTGTGCCGGAACAGGGGATTATGCTTTTTATCTGGCGGCACAGGGGCACGGGGTCTTTGCTTGCGATTTAATGGAAAAGCATATTGAATATATTAAGGCACAACCGCAGGCGGACAGGCTTGTTGGCGCAGAGGTTGCCAATGTGCTGGATTTATCGCGTTTTAACGAGGGCAGCTTTGATGTGGTGCTATGCATGGGTGCGCTGTATCACCTCTTTGACCCTTTGGAGCGCGAGAAATGCGTGCAGGAGTGTCTGCGGGTGCTAAAGCCCGGTGGCATTTTTGCCTTTGCGTATATCAACCGCCATGCAATCTATATCAATCATTTTGCCATGGCCCGCACCCCTATAGAGTTTTGGAATGAGGTGCGCGAAACCGGCAAAAATCGTGTGTTCTATGGCATGGATTTTGGCGAGGCCCAGGCTCTGGCAAAAAAGTTTCCGCTTGAAAAAATTGCAGATATAGCCATAGATGGTCTGTGCTATCCTCTGGCAGAAAGGTTTAATACCGCTACGGATGAGGAGTTTGCGGCCTTTATGGACTATCATTTGGCTACATGCGAAGAGCCGTCAATCAGCGGATATAGCATGCACGGCCTATGGATTGGCAAAAAAGTATAGAAAATAGTGACATCGGGGGAAAATTATGATATTATCAGGGTTAGAGATTGCAAAAAAGGCCAAAGAGGGCAAAGAAATTATCATCAAACCCTTTGCGCCAGAGACGGTAGGGCCAAACAGCTATGATTTGAGGCTGGCGGATACTCTTGTGGTCTACGAAGATGAAATTTTGGACATGCGCAGCCCCGGAGGCACGCGGGAGATTGTTATCCCCGAAGAGGGCTATGTGTTGCAGCCCGGCAAGCTGTACCTAGGCCGTACGGTGGAATATACCGAAACATACGGCTATGTGCCCATGCTAGAGGGGCGCAGCAGCATGGGGCGGCTGGGCATTAGCATACATATCACGGCGGGTTTTGGCGATGTGGGCTTTAAAGGCTATTGGACGCTGGAAATACATTGCCTGCACCCCGTGCGCATATACAGGGGCGAGCGAATCTGCCAGATATATTATCATAAAATTGAGGGAGACTATGTGCCATACCAAGGGAAATATCAGGAGAACACAGGCATACAGGCCAGCATGAAATATAAGGATAGGTGATTTTGCATGATGGGTAATGTTAAATTTGATAAAAGCGGCGTGCGGGTTGGGTTTTTCACACGTATTGTGGATGCCATAAACAAGCTGTATCCATTTAAAAAAGAGGAAGTGCCGGAGCGTAAAAGCCGCTTCGAGGGCTTTTTGCGCCATGGTGAAAAAGAGGGCAAGGCCGGCGTGGTGTCCTGCGTACGGCTGTGCGACGAGGCCCTGGATATTGTGGCAGACCGCATAATGCTTACAAACCGCATGGAATCGCTAGAAGAGCGCATGGCCGAGGTGGAATGTTATGGCAGGCTAAGCGATGATGAAGTCGAGGATCTAAAAGATATGTTGGCCAGCTATACCGCGCTGGCAAAAGATTCCAACCAACTAAAATATCAGGTTACAAGCTTTGATAAAAATCTAATGCGCATGGAGCGGCTGGAAGAAGAGGCGCAAACAGACCTGCCCGAAATAAAATTTGCAGAGGAACGCCAACGGATGTTTAAGCAGGATATTGGCTATCTGGAAGGCGAAAAGATGGTGCTAGGCCACGAAAGAGACCGGCTAAAAAATGCCATAGACTTTGTGTATAAATTTTCTATTGCGATGGTGTTTTTCTTTAGCGGCATGGCTTTGGTGATGGTGTATTTGTATATCTTCCAAAATGTGCAGACCATGCTGGTGCTGGCCAGCATGCTGGTTATTGTTATCATAGTTTCGGCCATGCTATATGCCCTGCGCAATAGGCTAAAATACGAGCTTTTGCTGAATATGAAAAAGCAGAGCCGCGCTGTGGAGCTGCTTAATAAGAAAAATGCAGTATACGCCCATTTTACCAATTATTTGAATTACGAATACAGAAAGTTTCGCGTGCGCAACAGCGAGATGCTGGCCAATAATCTAACGGACTTTGGGCATTACAAGCATCTGACCAAGCGGCTGGACAGCTTGCGCAATATAATGTCGCAAACAGAGGTGTCTATAGACTTTTTCTTGAAGGACAAGGGCATTGATGCCAAATTTTCCTCTATAGAGAAATTTGCGGCCACATTGAATTTGGACGACAAGAAGCAGTTTTACCAAGAGCTGTACCGCGAGAAAAACCTGATAGAAAAAAGCCTGGAACGCCTGGATGTGCGCAGCTCGCAGATTTGGGATGCCCTGATGAACCTGCGGGCAAACGAAAAGCGCGATACCGACACCATCAACAAAATCATTGAAGAATATGTAGAAAAAGCCGACCGTATCTTGAACACGGATAAGGCGGAGGGGACTACGGCGATGGATGCCGCGCTGGGGGCGGATGTTGTGGGTGATGTTGAGGATGAGCTTGAGTTTGTGGTGGAGTAGGGAATGGATTTATCCATTCCGTGCCAATACGGATAATACAAACGGAATGGATAAATCCATTCCCTACAATAGGATGGGATAAATATGAAAAAAGAACTGGAAACAAGATACGACCCCAAAAACGTGGAAGACAGGCTGTATGCCGACTGGCTGGCCGCCGGGCATTTTCACGCGGCGGTGGACGAGAGCAAAACGCCATATACGATAATGATACCGCCGCCCAATGTAACGGGGCAGCTGCATATTGGCCATGCGCTGGATGCCACATTGCAGGATATTTTGATACGCACAAAACGCATGCAGGGCTACAACGTGCTGTGGATGCCGGGTACAGACCATGCTGCCATTGCCACAGAGACCAAGATTGTGGAAGATATGGCAAAAGATGGGCTGACCAAAGCGGATTTGGGGCGCGATGGATTTATGGAGCGGGCCTGGGCCTGGTATGAAAAATACGGCTCTACCATAATAGGGCAGCTGGAAAAAATGGGCAGTTCCTGCGATTGGGAGCGCACGCGCTTTACAATGGACGAGGGGCTTTCTGATGCGGTGCTGGAGGTTTTTGTGCGCCTGCATGAAAAGGGGCTTATCTACCGTGGCGAAAGGCTGATAAACTGGTGTACCCATTGCCAAACCAGCATTTCTGATGCCGAGGTTGAGCATGAGGAAAAACAGGGTGGCTTTTGGCATTTTAAATATCCTGTGAAGGGCATGGAGGGCGTGTTTGTGCAATTCGCAACCACGCGGCCAGAAACCATGCTAGGCGATGTGGCCATAGCCGTAAACCCTGATGACGAACGTTATGCGCATCTTGTGGGCAAAACTGCCGTAATGCCTATTTTGGGGCGCGAGATACCCATAATTGCCGATGATTATGTAAAGACAGATTTTGGCACGGGCATGGTTAAAATCACCCCGGCGCATGATTTTAATGACTTTGAAATTGGCATGCGGCACAATCTGCCGCTGATCAACATAATGAATGACGATGGCACGATAAACGAAAATGGCGCGGCCTATGCCGGGCTGGACCGCTATGCCGCCAGAAAGCGCATTGTGGAGGAGATGGAGGGCCTTGGGCTGTTTGTGAAAAAAGACAGCATAACCCATGCCGTCGGTGCCCACGACCGCTGTAACACCATTGTAGAGCCGCTAAACAAGCTGCAATGGTTTGTAAAAATGGAGACATTGGCGAAGCCTGCTATAGATGCCTACAATAGCGGCAAGCTAAATATTGTGCCGCCGCGCTTTGGTAAGGTTTATTTGCATTGGCTGGAAAATATTAGGGACTGGTGCATTTCCCGCCAACTATGGTGGGGGCATCGCATACCGGCATATTATTGCGGCTGCGGCGAGGTTGTTGTTGCAAAGGCCATGCCAAAGAGCTGCCCAAAGTGTAGCGGAACAAGCTTTGTGCAGGACGAAGACAGCCTGGACACATGGTTTTCTTCGGCTTTATGGCCATTTTCCACGCTGGGCTGGCCGCAGGACACGCCGGAGCTACGCCATTTTTACCCCACAAATGTGCTGGTTACGGCCCATGACCTGATTTTCTTCTGGGTTATACGCATGGTGTTTTCCGGGCTGGAGTTTATGGACGACATACCCTTTAAGGATGTGTATTTCCATGGGCTGATACGCGACGAGCAGGGGCGCAAGATGAGCAAATCCCTGGGCAATGGTATAGACCCCCTGGAGGTTATTGAAAAATACGGCGCGGATGCACTGCGCTTTGGGCTTGCCACAGGCAATTCGCCGGGCAACGACCTGCGCTTTTACGAAGAAAAAGTAGAGCAGGCCCGCAACTTCCTTAACAAAATATGGAATAGTGCGCGGTTTATAATGATGAATTTGGATGATGCGCCGCCTGTGGCCGAGATTGGAGAACTGACTGCTGCGGATAGGTGGATAATTTCTTTGGCGAACAAACTGGCCGCCGATGTTACTAAAAACATCGACGACTACGAGCTGGGCGTGGCTGCCGACAAGGTCTACAGCTTTATGTGGGACGAATTTTGCGACTGGTATATAGAAATGGCCAAGCCGAGGCTTTATAATGCCGATGACCCCACGCGCCAAGCCGCGCTGTGGACATTAACCCATGTGTTGACCATAGGCCTAAAGCTGCTGCACCCCTTTATACCGTTTATTACGGACGAAATATACACAACCCTGGGCAGCCAGGGCAGTATAATGGTATCTGATTGGCCAAAATTCGAGGAAAAATACAATTTTGCCGCAGAGGAAACCGAGATTGAGCATATAAAAGAGGCCGTGCGTGCCATACGCAATGCCCGGGCGAATATGAATGTGCCGCCAAGTCGCAAAGCCAAGGTATTTGTGGTATCCGCAGACGGGGCTTTGCGCGATATTTTTGGCAGGGGCGAAAAATACATTATGGCCTTGGCAGCTGCCGCCGAGGTGGTTGTGCAAGCCGATAAAACAGGCATAGAGGACAATGCTGTGTCCATCGTAGTGCCCGGCGCAGAGATTTACATGCCTCTGGCGGATTTGGTGGATTTTGAGAAGGAAAAAGCAAGGCTGGCCAAGGAAATTGAGAAGCTAGAGAAAGAGGTTGGTCGTGTGACCGCAAAGCTTGGAAACCCAGGCTTTGTGGACAAAGCACCCGCCAAAGTGATTGAAGAAGAAAGAGAGAAAGAGAAGAAGTATAAAGAGATGCTGGCTGTTGTGACAGAGCAGCTGCGGGCAATTGGGGGAAATTGATGGACACGATACAGATTTACGAAGCCACAAAAGAAGAGCAAAGGGTGATTGGGCTGGGGTTAAATGAGCATAACAGCTCCCAGGTTGCGTTTTCTCAAGAACCGGATTGGATAGCTATCAATAGATGTATAAAGGACTGCGACCGCGTGGTTGGCGGAATTATAGCATATATTTACTGCTGGAAAATTCTGTGTATTGACATCCTGTGGGTAGACCCGGAGCATAGAAACAAAGGCTATGCGACAGCCCTGATGAATGACGCGGAAAACACGGCTAAAGAAATCGGTTGTAGACTTGCCCATTTGGATACCTTTGATTTTCAGGCCAAGGGGCTGTACGAAAAGCTGGGCTATACGGTTTTTGGCGTGCTGGAGGATTGTCCGGAAGGACATAGTCGCTATTATATGTCGAAAAAGCTGGGATGAGATGAGGACTAACATAATGACTATTGAAGAAGCCCAGCAATACCTGCTGGACAGCTATGGCGGCGGCAAAAAGAAGGGCCTGGCGGCCATGGCGCAGGCCTTACAGATTTTGGGAAACCCCCAGGAGCAGCTAAAAATCATACATGTGGCGGGCACAAATGGCAAGGGCAGTTTTTGCGCGATGATGGCGGCGATTCTACAGGAAGCCGGGTTGCGGGCGGGTTGCTTTATTTCGCCCCATTTGGAGACCTTTCACGAGAGGTTTACGATAAATGGCGAGATGATCGGTGATGCTGATTTTGCTGATTGCATGGGCCTTGTGGTGGCCGCAAGCCGCGCTATGTATGGCAATGATGACGGCTTTAGCTATTTCGAAATCCTTGTGCTGGTGGCCTTTGTGTATTTTCAGCAAAAGCAGGTGGACATTCTTTTGCTGGAGGTAGGCATAGGCGGCAGGCTGGATGCTACAAATGTGATTAGCAAGCCGCTTTTGGCTGTTATTATGTCCATTGGCATGGACCATATGGAGATTCTGGGCGACACTGTGGAGCAGATTGCGGCAGAAAAAGCGGGCATTATAAAAGAAAATTGCCCTGTGGTATTGTATCGCAATGTGGACTTGGTGTATAATATAATTGCGGATATTGCAATGGCAAAAAATTCCAAAATTTATGACGCAGGGATGGTCGATTTAGAGTTAACAGAAACCACGCCGCGCCAAACATCATTTTTTGTAAAACAAGAATATTTTGACAAAATCTACATAGAACTAAATTTGGTGGGGCAGCATCAACTGCAAAATGCCAGGGCTGTAATGGCCGCCGCCGGGGCTTTGCGCCATGTGGGTTATAATATCAGCGCATGCGACATACAGTACGGGTTGGCCAATGTGCATTGGCATGGACGCATGGAAATTGCCCACGAAAATCCCACAATTATCCTAGAAGGTGCGCATAATTTACAGGGAGCGCAGGCCGCCCGCCATAGCATGGAGACGCTTTTTGGCAACAAGAAAATAACGCTGGTGCTGGGTATTTTGGCGGACAAAGAATACGGCGAAATAGTGCGGGCTTTAACAGCTGCGGCTGCCAAAGTCGTCTTTACAAAACCCATATACGATTTTAAGGCCGCGCCGCCAAAGGAGCTGGCAAGTGCCCTTGGCGAAAGCTCTAAAGAGATTTATATAGAAGAGGATTGCCATGCAGCCCTTGAAAAGGCCATGGAAATAACAGGAAGTGATGATGTAATTTTTTGTTCGGGCTCGCTATACCTTGTGGGCGACCTGCGCAAGTTCATAAAGGAAGGAAAAAAGCATGATTAATTTTGAAGAAGAACTGGCAAAATACAAGCCTGTGCTGGAAGTGGACGACCTGCAAGACGGTTTTGGCGGCAACGATGTGAAAGATATTTTGGAAATTTTGCAATATCTTAACACAAAAATTAATGCGCCCGAAAGAGAGAGGGAATGATGCATATGCATACAATACATATGGATTGCCCAAGATGCGGCGGGGGTTTTGGTACCAAAGGCATTTCCGATCCTATTTGCGAATATTGCGGCATAAATATGCCGCTTTTTGCCAAGGCGCGGGATATGTCCAATATGCACTACAATAGAGGGCTGGAGCTGGCCAATGGACGAAATTTGTCGGCGGCTATCGAAGAGCTAACATCTGCCTTGAAAATAAACAAGAAAAACATTAGAGCGCGAAACCTGCTGGGGCTTTGTTTTTATGCCACAGGCCGCATTGGCGAGGCTCTGCGCGAATGGGTTATAAGCGCGAATTATGGCGCGGACGATAATGTAGGCAAAGAATATTTGCTGCATTTTCAAGACGACATCCCGCTTTTGGAAAGATTTGGAGACGCCCTGTATAATTACAACGAAGCCCTGCAATTTATGCAGCAATATAGCGAAGACCTGGCAGAGATACGCCTAAAGCGTGCCATAGAAATAAATCCGAATTTTGTGGATGCCCTTAATATGTTGGCATTGCTTCATATTAGAAATGGCGAGAGACATAGAGCAGGCATTTTGGTAGAGCGGGTTTTGGCGATAGATGTGGGAAATTCCTTTGCCAGGCGGTATTATCAGGAGGTTTTTCAGCGCAAAGTGCCCCCTGCCAAGAGATTGCGAGCCCAGCCGGCCGAAAACACCGGAAATGCCCACGAAAGACAGGATACGCCGCAGAAAACCGAAAGGCAAAATCCATTTTCTGTGCAAAGCGCGAGACCGGCAACAAAGGCCACGCCAATTTATGGTTTGCTGCTATTTGCCGCTGGCCTTGGCGTTATGTTTTTATTTATGTATATTTTGGTGCTGCCATCGTTTTTAGAGGACAGCATAGCCGAAACAGCCGCACGCTCTGCCGAGCTTGAATATGCACGAGCCGCACATGCCGAGTATGCGTCCGGACTTGAAACGCAGGTTACAGACCTTCAAGCCCAGCTGGCCGGGTATCAGTTTTCGGCGGCCCAGCAGGAAGAGCAAAATCGCAATCTTGAGAACGAAAATCTGGTTAACACCGCATATCATTATCTGGCGCAAGAATTTCCCGACCTGGCCCTTATAATGCTGGATAGAGTAGAGACGGCGCGGCTTTCTGACGATGTGCTGGAGATTTTTAATTATGTAAGGCAGGCAGCCATGCCCCTTGTAGAGGTAAGGGAGTTTGAGCTGGGCGAAACCCAGTTCAATGCGGGGGATTATGACCAGGCGCGGCTTACCCTGCAAAGGGCCGCCATGCACAGCACCGATGAATCCACCCATGCCCACTATATCTTCTATCTTTTGGGGCGCATTGCCGAAGTGCAGGAAGAATACGGCGATGCCCGCAGATATTACGAAATGATTATTGATAACTTTCCCGACTCGAACCGCGTAAGTGCCGCAAATACGCGCCTTAACCAGCTACCATAAAATTTTTTGAAAACTTTGCAGACAAAGGCATATGCCTTGCGTATACTGTATTACAAAACGAAGCACATTTTAGGAGGGAAAGTATATGAACAAATCTGTATTTGGTTTAAACGAAAATATGGCGGCGGCCTTGGCCTATTTGGGTGTTTTCTTTACAGGGATAGTGATTCTGATAATGGAAAGAGAGAACAAGTTCGTACGCTTTGCGGCGTTGCAGTCCACGGTGTTTTTCCTGCCTATATTCTTAATAACGGCAATACTAGGCTGGTTTTCGTGGGTACCTGTTTTAAATCTGCTAACAGGCCTTGCCGCTGGGATTATCGGCTTTGTAGCTTTCTTGGCATGGCTGTACCTGATGCTAAGCGCGTACAAAGGCCAGGCGGTAAAAATACCTATCTTGGGCGACATTTGCTGGGATCAAGTTGATAAGTAGAATATCAAATAGGGCGGCCGTCGGCTGCCCTATTTGATTTGGAATTGGTATTAGAAACCCTTTGTTTTAAGGCATCCATAAAATGCTCTATATGCTTATCATCCCTGCGGCGCGCAACTATGGCAATATGTATATTCCAACCTTTGTGGATTTTAATAATCCAGTAGTCCGGCCCGCGAAGCCCAACAGCGCGGTAAACTTCCTTGATGTGGATATACTCTATTTCGCGCGACCTTCTCCAAAACTGTATCTCTACATGGTCTTTATGTAAAGTGCCGATGCCTCTAAAGGTCATAAACATAAAAGGCAATGCACCAAAGACGAAGAGTCCTACTAAAAACAGAATCGCATACAGCCCTTGCAGTCTAAAACCAAAAAGCGGCTCCATCCATGCCAGGAAAAAGATAAAAAGTAGTACTGAGGGGATAGCAACTGCGAATGAAAACGGGTAGTTTTTATATCTAAACTCGTATTTGTCGGTGCGGTTTGCTTTTAATTCGCCAGAGGCCGCTGCCCTGCGTTGCAGGGTCTCCATAAAATGCTCTACAATCTTGTTGCTTGTAGTGCTTAATGAGGCAGTTATGCCTATATTTCGCTGTCCATCAATCTTTAGAACCCATCGAAAGTATTCATAATCAACACCTTCAATATGATTGTAATCCACCTCGTAGACCTTTTTGCCAAGGCCTATCTCTACAAACTTTTCATGAAAAATGCAGTATCCACCCTTTGCTTCTGCTACAAGTACAAGTATCATCACCGAAGTGGGGAATAAAATTGCAAAAATGACGAGAACGGGCACTGCGCCCATGCCAATATTGCCCGCACCGACAGCCAAAAGCACAATTAGAGCCAAAGAAAGCATCAAAAGCAGGCAAAATAGTGTGCGCCTTGTGTATTTGAATTCGAATTTTTGCATTACAGCAACCCCGTAAATATCACAATAAGCCCAAAGAAAGCAGCCATAGAGGCGCAAACGCTCCTAAAGCCCAGGTTTAGCCCTCCAATGCGCTTTAGGGTTTTGTTGCCATAGACGATGTACTTGTAGATAAGCAGCCCAACGCCCACGCTGGCAAAGAAAATAAGGGATTTTTCTATATAGCCCCAAGTGTCGATAGTGGCTGTGGCATCAAAGAGGAAATTGACCAAGATGCCGCCGAAGATGCCGCCCAATAGGCAAAACGCCCCCAGGGCAACGGAAGGTACAATGCGCCAGATGTCCGGCTTTACAGCAGTACCTTCTAGGCCGGGGTCTTTGCCAAAAAGCACACCGGCGTATTTGATGAAAGAAATGATAGTGCCCAAGCTGAGTATTATCACGGTGATATTAAGCCATTGCGGCACATCGGCCGCTATGAAATATTTGGAAATGCTGCCAATGAAAAGCGGCGCGCCTGTAATGCCCAGCACAGCAAACAAAGTCACTAAGCCCACAATAGGCATGCGGCGCATAACCCCGCGTATTGCATACACATCCCGCGTGCCATAGGAATGGGCGATAATGCCCGCCGAAAGAAACAGCGCGGATTTGAAAGTGGCATGGCTAATAACATGATACAGCCCGCCCAGCATAGAATACTCGTTGCCGGCGGAAAGGCCGATAATGATAAGGCCAACCTGGCTCATGGTATGGTAGGCCAAAATCATCTTGATATCGGTTTGGCAGATGGCCATGATAACCCCTGTAAGGCTGGCCGCAATGCCCACCGCCAAAAAGAAATGATGGGACGAAAAATTGCCAAACATGTCCTGCATACGAATAAACATATACACCATGGTTTTTATTTGCACGCCGCTAAGGATGGCGGCCACGGCCGATGGGGCCTTGGGATACAGCTTGACCTTTGGCAGGAAGCTGAAAATGGGGATGATGGAGCATTTAAAGGCGATGCCCGTCATTATTAGGGCATATGGAATCACCAGGTCGCTTGGGTTAACATAAGCCAGTCTTGTGCCTGCCTCCATAATATCAAACACGCCTGTTAGCATGTAAATATAGCCTATGCCGAAAAGATAGAGCAGCATGGCGATGATATTAAGCATAAGGAAAACCAGCCCCGCAAGCATATTGCGGTTTTTCTTGTCGTACATTAAGAGAATGATGACAATAACGGTGGCTACCTCTACCAGTACAAAGATATTGAACAGGTCGCGGGTGAGGAAAAGCCCAACCAGCGCGGATTGTAGGATAAACAGGAGAAACCAGAATGTGCGGCTGTCGCTTTGGTTAAAGCTGTAGATGGCCACGCAAAGGAATATGATGCCGCAAAGCACCATAAACACGGCGGATGTGGTGTATGCCCGCAAAATTATGCCTAGCACGCCGTCATAGTCTCCAATTACGACGGTAATTTCTTGTCCGCGGGTCTGCCAAAGCAAATAGAAGGACAATGCAACAAAAATCAGCTGGAAAAGTATGGCAAGCACCCGCGCCGCTTTGTTTGAAGCAAAAACAAAGAGGAAAACGGCTATTAGCACGGGGATTATTACGAAATAGGTTAACATGGCAGATGCCTCCGTTAGGTTGCTTTAGTTATGTAAATTTTGGAAATGCTCTCTTAATATTTGTGCATAGGCTGCGCGTTCTTTAGCCGGAAACGGCTCTCTGTCTGTTTTATACAAATTATCATTTGCATACCTTGGAAAAACATGCAAATGATAATGCCAAACATCCTGATATCCGCTTGGCTCGTTATGCTGCCTGGTGGATACGCCATCGCATTTATACACATGCTTAAAAGCCAGGGCCACTTCCCTTGCAAAATCATGTATCTTGGCTGAAAAATGAGCTGGAAGGTCGTAGATATTTTCGTGGTGTTCGTTTGGGATTATTATGACATGCCCCTTGTTGTTTTTCCAGCAGTCGATAGGTACAAATGCTGTTATAAAGGCGTCTTTGTATACAATGTCGTCTTGAACTGTGAGGACATGCTCGTTTTCGATGCCTTTCACGATCAAGCAAAAGGGGCATATATAGTCTTTTGGCGCGTGGTTGTACATAGTTGACACCTCTTATTTACGCGAGACTGCGAAGAAATGGTCTGAAACGCCCATCATTTCTGGTACGCGCTCGGTTTTTCTTATGTATTCCAAAAGTGCTTTTGTATGCTTCTCATTTTTCAAAAGCTCGCCGGTGTTTACCGCTCTGGCAAAACCCTCTATTGCTATTAGGTCTACATCCTCAAACCCGGCCTGGGCCACTTCGTCTGCAAGCTGGCTTGGTATATGAAAATAGGCCTGGGTGAAATATGGCGTGTCCCCGGGCAAATGGCGGCCTGTGGCCAGCCCTTCGTCCATTATGTCAAAGAATCGCTCGTCATCTATCAACATTCTGCCAAAGCCATCAAGCATAGAGGCATATCTGGATATGGCCGCGCAAAGCAGCGTGCCGCCGGGCTTTAGAACCCTTTTTGCTTCCGATATGCATTGCAACCTGTCTGCTTGGTCTTGCAGATGATACAATGGGCCCATTAGCAGCACCATGTCGAATGAATTGTCAGCATATGGAAGCTGACGTGCATCGCCACAATGGTAGGAAGCCAGGGAAATACCGTGCTTTTGGCCATATTCCTTGGCTTGTTCTATATGCAATGGGGTAAAGTCCAGCAAATGGGCATTATGACCCAGCGAGGCCAGCCAAAATGAGTATGGGCCTGTCGCGCCGCCAATATCGGCAATATCCATTGGGGTCTTGGTGAAATAACGCGAAATTATCTCTTTGGAGCGCATAAACTCTAGAGGATAACGCTGCATACGGCTGTTTTCGTCGTAGTTGTTGTTGTAATAGGATTGAATTTTATCCATGTGTTCGCCCTCCTTATGGAACGGGCGACCACAGGTCCGCCCCTACGCGTATGGGGTTTTTGCTTCCTCTTCTTCCGAGAGCTTGTGCATCAGCTCCCAGTCTGCGGTGTTGTATCTTCTAAACAGATAGTTTAGCATGGTTATTTTTATGGCAGAAACCGAAATACCGATTATTATGGCCGTTAGCATTAGGGCTTGCGGCGTGGGGTCGGCTATTGCCGTCATGTCGTAAAGGATGGCGGGGTCGTAGATTATAGGGGGCAGCGTGCCCTGCCGGGCACTAAGAAACAGCCAAAACATAATGACAGCGGTTTGCATTATCAGCGTGAAGACTATGGTTTTTATGGCGTTTCTGGCCGTGATGAGGCCAAAGAGGGCTATAAAGAACATGATGACGGCGAAGATATCAAGAATTTCTAGATTAAACATTGTCGTCCCCCCAGTCCTGATGTCTTTGCGAAATCTCTAGCGGCGAATCCTCCCTGCGTTCTATGGCAACATAGCGATAGAAGATGATGAAGAAGCCGCAGGCCACCTTTAGGCCTATTAGGATGTTCATGGTGATGAGATAGGAATCCCGGAAGGCATCCTGGAAATACTCGAAATTGTAGGCCAAAAAGGCCTTTGAGCCGACAAACACCGCAAACACCGCAATAACGACAATGAATACAAAGACATATTCTTCCAGTTTGATAACTTTCTTTACGGAGATATCGTAAATATCGTAAATCATATAGCGGCAAATGAAGAAGGTGGCAATGGCAACGCCGCCCTGGAAGCCGCCTCCGGCGGATATGTGGCCATTGAGTATTAGGTATGTGCCAAACAGCAGGATTATGGGTGTGATAATGCGCATTGTAAAAACCGCCATGGATGAATTTTCGATTTCTGAGTGCCTGCCATCGTCCACGGCCATTCTGTCCAGCCAGGACATATGGGACACAGCCACAACGGCGATAACCAGAATTAGGGCTTCAAACAGAGTATCGTATACGCGATAGCCCAGCAATATGGCGGCCACGGCATTTTCGCCGCCAACATCCATGGCAAAATTCTGCAAATACAGGTCTTTTAGATATGTGCTAACATCGCCTGTGGGCATGAAGTTGATAAACAGCACAAACAGCCCCGCACAAAAAGCAAGAGGTATCAAAATTTTTGTAAGCCAATTGCCGCGGCGTAGGGAAGTCGGCGCAATTTCGGCCTTGTGCCCTCTGCGGCCATAGTACCGTTCTATGCAAATAATGAAAAAGACGGTGGCAAACACAGCAATAGCAGCCTCTGCCATGGCCACATCTGGCGAGCCTAGCATAAGAAAGCACACCGAAGTTACCAAGGAAAAAACCCCAAAGTAAATGATGTTGCGGTAGACCCTGCGCTCGAAGAGGATTATCAGCGCGAGAGCTATCCATATTATTAGTAGAAATTCTATTATTTGCATGTTGTCACTCCTATGCAACAGGCGACCACAGGTCGCCCCTACGATGTTAAAGCCTTATAGTCATTTTTTGTCATTATGTACTTTTTCTCCGAAAAACTCTTTCCCAGATGCACCGCTTCGTAAGTGCCCTTGCCGTAAAACACAAAGCCGCATTTTTCTATCACTCTTTTGGACTGTAGGTTCTCGTCAAAATGCTCGCACCACAGCACATCCACCTTTAGCTTCTCGAAGGCGTATTTTATCACCTCTCGCACGGCCTCGGGCACCAGGCCCTGCCCCCAATAGTCCTTGTCCAGCACAAAGCCTAGGGTTCTTTGGCTGCCTGCTTTAAAGACCGGGTCGGCGGATTTGTTGTGGACACCTAAAGAGCCGATGACCTTTTTGCTTTCTTTCAGCACAATGGCGTAAACATCACCATTGTCGATAAAGCGTTGCAATATGGCCTTGGAGGTATCTATGCCGGCATGGTGCGGCCAACCTGCCATTTCGCCCACGCCGGGCACGCTGGCGTATTCAAAAAAGTCGTCCAGGTCACTCATTTCCCAAAGGCGCAGTATCAATCTGTCTGTTTTCAGTGTTTTCATGCTGCTCTACCTCCGTATCGCCAATTCTGTCCACCAGAGCCTCTGCGTCCTCGGTTAGTGTGCCTTCCAGCTGATAGCCGGAAAGATAGGCAGAGCGGGTGACAATGTGGGCCACAAGGGGGTTTAATATTAAAATAATGACGACAATAAGCAGTACCTTGGCAGAAAAGAAGCTAAAGCCATGTTGCAAGCAAACCCCCAGCAGGAAGGTTAGAAGCCCCACGGTGTCTATTTTGGACGCAACAAGTATGCGGGGGTAGAAGTCCTTTAGCAAGAAAATGCAGACGACACCAAAGACCATAAAGGCAATGCCTATGCCCATTACAACGCTGCCGATTATTGATACAATTTCCATAATATACATGATTAGTCCCCCTGGGAATCGGGCGACTGGGAGTCGCCCCTACGTTTGCCACGTCTTTTGCCCAGCTTGCGGTCGGACAAAAACAGGGCAATAAAAATTGTGCCCATAAAGCCCGAAAGCGCGTATATGATGGCAAAGTCCAGCAAAAAGGCAATGCCGCCATAGGCCACAGATGCCAAAACAACTATGATAACAATGATTTTTGTGGAAATGAGATTCATGGCCAAAAGCCTATCCCATATGGATGGGCCCATCACGGCGCGCACTATGTACAGCACCAAAAGGCCTAGCATAATCCAAAGAGCATACATCGTGCTATCTCCTTCTTATTCGTATTTCTTCCTGGGGTTTTTCGGCCTTTAGCAGGCCGCGCTCCAGCTTGCCTTTGATAATTTCGCCGGCTTCGTCGCTATTTGCTTTGTGATTCTTTTCGCGCATCCACAGTATAACAACAGAATCCTCTACCAAATCCAGCAAAATAGAGCCGGGCGTTAGGGTTATGGTATCTGCCAGCATCACGCGAAGGGTTTCGTTTTGGATTTTTGTGCGTACGGTAACAATGTCCAGCTTGTGGCCCTTTAGAATGATTTTGATGACAGTAAGACCCGATGTGTAGATTTGGCCTATCAAAAAGAAAGGGAAGGTTATGAGCCGCAAAAAATTAACACGCTTTATTTCTTCATATGGAAGGAATTTGCCGGCAAAATGCAGACAAACAATGGTAGAAAACATGCCCATGGCCAAAGACCGCCAGGACACTTCCTCTACCAGCACTATCCATATTAAGGTAAGCGCGATATATACAAAAAGAGTGTGCTTGCCCATTTGGCTACCCCCTAAAGAGTAATTTGTAATAATATTTGATTATATATCTAATCCTGGGTTTCGTCAAGGGCGAATTTGGACAAAGCATGGAAGAATTTTGTTGGTATAAACTGCCTTAGCAAGGAAAAAATATCTAGTACACCAATGGGCATATATATTAACAAGCCCTATTGCATCAGGAGGTTAGCTCGATGAATACAAAGGTGGAAATTTGCGGTGTTAACACAGCCAAACTGCCCATTTTAAAGGCCGATGAAAAAGATGCTCTCTTCGCCCGTATCCTACAGGGCGACGAGGCCGCGCGCCAAGAATATATCTACGGCAATCTGCGCCTGGTTCTAAGTGTTATCCAACGCTTTAACAACCGCGGCGAAAATATAGACGATGTCTTCCAAGTGGGCTGCATAGGCCTCATCAAAGCCATCGATAACTTCGACACATCACATGGCGTGAAGTTCTCCACATACGCCGTACCAATGAATGTCGCTAGGCGAAAAGAGAATGGAGGATGTGCCTAGTGACTAGGAAACAAGCATTACATAAGGCTTTAGAGACATTAACAGACGAAACAGCCAGAGTTAAGATAAAAGAGATTTTGGACGATATGCCATTCACAGGTTGGAGCGAGAGGACTATATTTGACACTATAGACCAATTTGTAATTGACAATGGCAGAGTACCGTATTCATCAGATTTCAAAAAGAAAGGACTGCCACCGCATACTGTTATCAAGTTAAGATTTGGCATTGGTTTAAAGGAATTTCTACAAAAATATTATATGCCTGATAGGTTATGCACGTCAAGGATTTATTTCAGTAAGACTAAAGAGGAATGGATGGAAATATTCATCGAGAATTACATAAGAAACAGGCCAAGGTCGGCAGAGGAACATAATAAAATGAGGTCGGCTGATACACCTTCTTGGCAAACTATATCAATTATGTTTGGTATAGATAAATGGTTGGATTGGCTGGAGCATTGTGGTTTAGAAAAATGCTATCATAATGGCTACAGGCCACGCAATACCAGCAATCAAATAAAGTTAAAGTCACATAATAATTTACTATATGAGCTGGAGATGTCGAGCCAGTAAAATGATTCAAGTGAAACACCAAGCGTCAAAATGCTTGGTGTTTTGTTTTATTAACACTTATGTATTTATAGTGATGAAAACTTTATTGTCATTTATATTGACATCATATAAAATGTGTGATATAATTGTAGTCATTATAAATATTATACTATTCATTGGAGGCGATAGCAGTAATGAAATTAAACATTGACAAGAAAGGCTACGATAGTAAGCCCAAAGGCCTTGAAATAGGTCGGATTGTGAATAAATTGAAGAGTCCAGAAAACATAGTTAATCTCAAAGAATACATAACAGTTCACAAGTCTTTTGGAGATGACGTGCTTGATGATGAATTTTCTGATCATGACGATTTAATAGAAGATTTTTATGTCAATACCGTAAATATTGAGCCCCTGAAATCTGCGATAATTCAGGGCAAAGCCATAACCGCAGGTGAATTAACAGGCACTTCTGAAAGCGGCTGGAAAAGCCAGCAACTTTTTATTTTTGACTTCGACAATGATGCGGAAACTTTGGCTAAACTTAGGCCAAAAGATGTACAAGACGTACTACTAGACCATAAAATTCCAATACTGTTTGCATATTGGACATTTAGCAACACGCCAGAGCATCCCAAGTTTCGAGTTGTAACATTGTGCGATAAGGTCATAACGAATCCACAGGAAGCGAAAGAGATTATTAAGGGCATCATGAGCCTGTTTCCAACAAAAGAAGAAGTGAATCCAGCGACAGGTAAATTTAAGACAGTATCACAAATTGACTTGTCTTGCGACAACTTAGATAGGATTTTTCATGGCACAAATCAAGGTATTATTGATAAAATAGGGCTCATGTGGAGATTTGATGATGTCGAGGCGTATATTGGGTCAACCCAAGCTAATCCAGAGCAAAACATATCACATAGTTTCAGTAAACGGATACCGCTGGCACTTTATAAGTCATCAGAAGATGGTCAGAAGAAGCTAAAACAAGAGAAAAACAGCACAAAAATTAAACCGGAACACAAAAAACCTACACCAGGCAGGCTTAATTTGGCCCAAGAATACGAGAAATTCGATGTTTTAGGCTACATACTGAAAACAACTGATAGCGAAATCATTAGAACCAACGATCTCAATCCTGACTGGCATGGTAACATTCATAGGGGCGCAGGTGAGGTACTGCTTAACCCATGCCCGATATGTGGGCATAATGATGATTTTTATGTTAATGTTGAAACAAATCTTTGGTTTTGCCACTCGTCGAGTAGTGGTAGAGTAGGTGGCAACATCATCAATTATTTACAACTAAAACATGATATCTCATTGAGTAAAGCACGCGATATGTTTAAATTCGATATTTTGGGCATTAACAAAGGCGAGGACGAGCGCAACTGGCGAAGCGAGGTTGAGAGAAAGCAAGATGTTCATTCGCTGGAAGCGAATGGGGCAGACAATGTTAGGATAGAAAATAATAGCTATCTCAGAAGTGGTTTGTGGGAGCAAATACCAGATGAAGACCCTTTGGACAGAATGTTGCGTTTAGAGTCAGATGTTTCATTAAAACCTATAGTGCCAAAAACTTATAGGCGGCCCAACAACAAAATTGCTAAAACTATGATAAATCGGCTTAACAAAGGTGTGGATTTTGTAACGGTTAGTGGTGCTGGCGATGAGGCTGTAAAGGTTAGATTTGAGATGAGACATCACGATAAAGATTGTAGATATACTGGGTATGACTGGGCTGTGCATGATGGGATTTTGAATTTGTATGCAGTAGGCAATCTTGAATTTACTGCTAAAATGGTGTACCGGGCCATGAATGGTGTTACGAATAGTTGTGGTGTTGGCGAAAAAGCATTAAAAGACGTTAAGCAAAGCATTGAAAAGCTACGTAAAATCATGATTGATATGGATTATGGTCAGGAAGTTGCAGCACGCAACAAAGATTGTAAATCCACATATCACGGGCCTTTGATAGATTGTATTGATATAAAAGCCAGAACCGGACTACGAAACGGCACCGGCACAGTTGATGCCTATAGATTGATGACAGAGCCTGTTATTTACAGTTATACAGAAGTATCAAGACAGTATTTGAGCTTAGATGTGGAATATTTTCAATCAAAAGTTCCGGTTAAAGCTGGTGCTAAAACAGGCGCATCCGGTTCGAGTGATATAACAGTTATTAAAGGTCATATATTGCGTCAGGTTTGGGATATGAAAAAATCTAAGTCGTTTACATACAGAAATGGTAAGATTGCATATTCGACTGTATATGGACTTCTTGGGCTTGACCGAACTTCCGGGAAAGCGTATGTAAATAGGTCTTTAAAAGTCAGAAAACATATTGATACAATATTGCAGGGGCTGGTCGAGTCAAAATATATAAAGGGTTTTGGTCACTACCGGGCAAATAATAAGCCCGCAGGTGTTACAGTATCAGTTAAATAAGTGGTTGCCAGATGGTTGCAAAAGTGTGGATTAGTGGCTTGCAAAAATGAAGATAGCTTGCTTGCAGAGTTAAAGACTAAAGCTAACAAAATTGACAATGATACTGGCAAAAGTGAAGAATGGAAAAGTTGGTGCTAATCGAAATTAGAGCAAGTACCAGCAGTAAATAAACTGAAATTTGACTTTTGGGAATCAAGGTTATAGGAATTATACAGAAAATAATAAGACTAATGATGTATGGAAGGGTTTTGTGTAGAAATGCCCACTCTACACAAAAGAAAAGCAATGATGTGGGCTGGCATAGGGTGGCTGGGCTGGCTTCGATTGGTGGTCAGTTGGTGTGTTGGATTCAGAGTTAAGTTGAGAAATTTAATGTAGCAGAAATTAAACTATGATTTATTAAAAGGAGAGATGAGTTATGCAATATAATTTTGATTATTATGAACAGATGGTACATATGATTTTTTCTAGAGCATGTGATATCTATGATTACAACAGATATCATGCTACTTCATATTATGATATCGTAAAACTAGATGATCTCATTGTTGATAACCGCTTTCTGGACTTACCGCCAAGTGCAGTAGTCGATAGGGAGCTTGCTCACAAACTGCTAGTGGTAGTATATGAGGGCATGGAAGAGGAATTGGCTGGTGTGCAATGTTGTGGGAATACATATGTTCACTATGACAATATCACTAGGGAAGCGCTGGGCATTGCGTGGGAACTGCATCACAACAGAGGTAATCCATATGCTTCTGATATAGTTCCTGCATGTACTGAACCTTTTATGCGAAACACACTAAATGCGATTCTTAATATCCTAGCATGATAAAGCTAATACCAACAAAAAGCCTTGATTTCATGACGAACATATGTTACAATTAATTAGATAATCTGATACAATATAGACACATTTACATATCGCTAAGGGAAGGTTACAGGCCAGTTGAGTTTGGCTGGCAGCCTTCCCTTTTGCATATTTATAGGAGCGTGAATGATTATGATTAGATGCACACCAAGACGTGGGGACATTGTAGAGGTCAATTGCAGCCCAGATCAGCTTATGACACGTGGCATTAAACATCCAGCAATGGTGGTGAATTGTGATAGATATTACAGAGAAACGGGGTTGCTAATAGTGTGTGCCGTTGGTAACATGGAGTACGAATGCCCAACGCATTTTAGATTGAGCAAGAACATGGAAGTGCCATGGACTGTATATGCAGAGCGCATATCGACAATTGATCCACAAAAGACACCACTGATGTACTTAGAAACGAGTCGCAAATCAGTTGTAGAGCGCACCGTTAAAGCTGTTTCCTCATTTTTCAAGGATGATGATTAAGGTGCAGGTGGTGCAATTGGTATAGTGCCTGCAAAGGTGTAGCTTGTCGCACTATGTGGGTGGTAAAATGAGAACCTTTATTTTAGGCATTGCAGGTTTTAAGGGATGTGTCTGTATAGGTTAAAAAATCATAAACAAGCGTCTGGTAAAGATTATGGCCTTTACAGACGCTTTGGTGTTACCGTTACACAAGATAAATATTTTGAAAGGAAGGTGAGCGTTATGTCAAATAAAGTATTTGGGTATATACGCATAAGTTCATCTACACAGAACCTAGCTAGGCAGCGTGAGCAGATGAAGGAATACATATCAGATGAAAGATATATTGTTGAAGATGAGGCTTCTGGGAAGAAGTTTGATCGTAAGGGCTTTAACTCGCTTGTTGGTACAGAAGAAAGCGCACCGTTGTTAGGTGCTGGAGACTTGCTGATTATAACCTCTTTGGATAGGTTAGGTCGTAACTATGTGGAAATAAGGGAACAATGGACACATATTACACAAACTTTGGGTGCTGATATTAAGGTGCTGGAGATGCCATTGCTGGACACTTCATCAGATATAGGCAACCTAGATCGTAAATTCATTGCTGATTTGGCCCTGCAAATCCTTAGCTACGTTGCAGAAAAAGAGAGGATTAACATAAAAGCACGTCAAAGACAGGGCATAGATGTTATGCCCGTTGTTGATGGCAAACGTGTTTCAACCAAAACTGGACGACCAACAGGTAGGCCAAATGCGAAATTCCCAAAAAAGTGGGATGAAGTCTATAAACGCTGGCTCGCTGGTGAGATTACAGCAGTAGCGTCTATGGCTGAATTGAAGCTAAAGAAAGCGACTTTTTACAGCCTCGTCAAAAGATATGAGGCGCAAAATCATGGTAACACAGCTGATATTGTTTTACAAATTGATACACCAGCACCAGCATGTGGGGATGATATTTGTGCTGATGTTGGGTATTGCAGCAATTGTAAATTTGCAAATTTCAGCAGCGTTACAAAAATGTTTAGGTGTCGCAATAGGGAAAGCAAGTTGTTTATGGAGTTTGTGGGTGATAGTCATAGTTGCATACTTCATGAATTTCCAGACGCTGATACTTCCCATGAGTGTTCGTAGAGGCTGAAAAATCCTTTTGCTAAAGTCATAAATATGTGATATAATAAGGTGTAGACGTAAGTAGCCTGTAATACGTATAATGTAGCAAAGGGAGTATCATAACATGAAGAAACGCTTAAATCCGTTAAATGATTATCTTTTTCAGAAATACTTGGGTGAAAAGGGTGATGAAGAGCAGTTGATGTCCTTTTTGAACGCTGTATTAAGGCGTACACGCAAGGCTAGGATTGTTGAGTTAGAGATATTGGAAAACAAGACCTTGACTGCTGATATCATAGGGGATAAAGCAAGCATTTTGGATGTTAGAGCCGTAACTGATACAGGTACAAAGGTTAATGTCGAGGTGCAACTTCGCAATGTAGGCAATATGGATAGGCGCAGTTTGTTTTATTGGAGTCGTGAGTATGCAAAGGGCATTGAGGCTGGGCAGGATTATATAGAGCTACCTAATGTCATTGCTATAAACATTGTAGACTTTGAGTTTATACCGATTAACGATTACCACACCAGCTTTCACCTGTGGGAAGATGTCCATAAAGACTATATGCTGACTGATGCGCTGGAAATACACTTTGTAGATATGGTTAAGTTCAAGAAATTTGCAGATAAGGATATAAAGAATAACCCACTACACAGATGGTTGACATTTTTTGACAAAGATGTGCCTGATGATGTGTTAAAGGAGGTTTTGAGTATGGAAGCAGCTATCCTAAAAGCGAATGAGAAGATAGAGCATGTGTCCAAAGACAGGGATGCTATGCGCCTGTATGAAATGAGAGAAATGGGCATGTCAGATATGACAAGTGCCATTAATTCAGCAGTTGCCAGGGGTAGGGATGGTGGCCTGAAAGAGATAGCTAAAAATGCACTAAGAAAAGGCTATGATATTGCAGAAATAGCTGATATTACTGGGCTTGATGAGTCTGCAATTAGGGAATTGCAGACAGAAATGTTTGATGACTAGATTGATTTTAGGTGCTTTGCAGACGTATTATTATCTGCTATATCACCACAGCTCACTAGAAGCAAACCAAGGCACGTCCTGCATTTTGGGCGCAGCAAACTGTACCTAAAAACCAAACTCATCCTGCTATGTCCAAAACCGCAAAAATAGACATTGTTATATTGGTATATTATGGGATAATGAAAATAGTGACTAGAGCTTATCTGGTCACTATTTTGTTTTGCTTATTTTGTGAAAATATGTTATGATTTGTCTTGGGTAAGGCGTAGGTTTTTCAGTTTAAGCGACTTTTTAATGTTTTCAGCTTGTGACAGCATGATAAAGATTTCATCAGCTGAACAGTCCGCAAAGACAGCAGATACTTCTTTCAGCATTTGAGGCACGCTGTTATCTACAGAATCCAATAAGATGTCATTGGGTGTAATGCCCATGGCGTTACATATGCTTACAAGGCATGGCAATGACAATTTGGTGGTGCTTTTCTCGATATGAGAAACATGCTGTGGAGAGATTCCAGACATTTCTGCAAGTACCTCTTGCGTCAGATTCTGGGAAAGTCGCATTTGTCGTATGCGTATGCCAATTAATTCGTAATTAAGATTCATTATATCACCCCTACGCCTATTGTAGAGGAAATGCCTATGTGATATAATGGATTGTATAAAGAAAGTGCCTATTAACGATAGCTATATGAGAATTTTGTATAGGGGGAGTTACAGATGTTATCACATGAGGTCGGCTCGTTGTTAAAAAGGTTAAGAAAACAAAAAGGCATTACACAATTGGAATTGGCACATTCTTGTGGTGTAGACCCTGCAACGATTTCTAAAATAGAAAATGGAAAGTCATCACCAAATAGGGAAACTGTTCTCGCATTATTTCAAAAATTGGGATTTGATACTAACGGCACAATTAACTTCTTTTTTACAGAAGAAGAAGCTGAATTTGAAAATGCTAAGAATAAAATGAATAGACTTATGTACTTGAATGATATCCCAGAATTAAACGCAATGATTGAGTATTTTGAGCAAAACGAGAAATTGATGTCTGATAGGTTGGTTAAGCAGTATATTATACATATGAGAGCAATGTCTCTGATTAAAGAAGTCGAAAATGAATCACTAGAAAAATTTGACAAGGCTACACTATCATCAGAAGAAATGGAAAAGGCTAGAAAAGAAACACCTTTGTCCCAAGATACAAAAAATAAACAAGATAACATTGACGAGTTGCTTTATGAATCTATCAAGATTACAATTCCGTCATTTAACCTGGAAGAACTGGACGAATATTATCTGTCAGTTGTAGAATTGCGAATTGTAAATATGCTGGCTGTACAATATCATAGAAGAAATGAGCATGATAGGGCCATAGAACTTTACATAGCCATTTCAAAAGGTTTGGAAAGAGAAATAGATCCAAATCAAAGAGGGGGTCGCTACCCAACTATTGTTTCAAGTTTGGCTAAAATCTTAATTGAAAAGAGCCGCTTTAAAGAAGCAATTGAATATTGCGATTTAGGCATTAAAACAAGCATAGAAACTACTCGTCTCCATTTAGTGCCTACACTCCTCTACCATAAAGCAGATGCCCTATATCAGTCTGGGAATGCAGAAGAAGCGCAAGAACAAATTCGTCGTGCTTATTGGATGGCTAAGGCAGTAGAAGTACCTAATGTTGTTAGTGCATCAGTAGCCTTTTGTGATGCACGTGATGATATAAGTCTATAAAAAGCAAAGTAAGCACAATTGCATAGCATTTAAGTAAAATGTCTATTGTACCTCTGGAAAAGTTTTTGTAAACTTGCCAGAAACGCAATAGACTTTTTGTCGTTTGGTGGAATAAAATGGTGGGAGCTATGTCTCAAATTTGATATTAAGGGATTGCCTATTGTGCAGAATATGCCTATGTGGTATAATCTGCTATATAAAGAAATTGCCCAATATACATAGTAGGCATAAACAGTGTATTTAAGGGGGTCGAGATATGTTTTGTACGAATTGTGGGGTGGCAATTGGCGATAAAGTCAACTTTTGCAGCGATTGTGGCCAAAGAGTGGCGAGAGGTGAGGTTCATCCACCAGCAATCAACCCATCTCCAATCAATGCAAAGCCAAAGCAAGGCATCAAGCCTATGCAATTTATAACCGTAGGTGTTATCGCTATTGTGGTGATATTTGGGGGCATGATGTACTTTAATAGTGGTGGAAATGGTGGATTTGGCAATAACAACAGGGTGCAATGTGCGCCATGCAACGGAACAGGAACGGTCAGATGCACATTTGTACACAGGATAGAATGGGGAACAGGTGCGTTTGGGAGTGGTACGCAAGAATGTACTGTTTGTGGCAGCACAAGAGCAGGGTCAAGTCATACATGCGGCTTTTGCAATGGTAGTGGCTGGAGATAAATGGATAATAGACAATACAAGGGAGGTTAAGATATGTTTTGTACAAATTGTGGGGCATCATTTGGTGCTGATAGCAAGTTTTGTGTGAGTTGTGGTCATAAGGTGGATGATGTTGAAATTCAATCTAAAATACCAACACCTGCAATTACAAGCACCACGTACCCAACGGCTGTGAAACCAAAGGGCATAAAGAAGATATATTTAATGCTTGCTATTTTGGTTTTGGTTGGTACAGGTGTAGCGATATTTATATTTACAGGTGGTGGCAGTCAAATTAACTTACCGGGCGTTTATGATCATCTGCAATGGTCAGGCACTAGGTTTCCAAGCCTGCAAAGTGATTCAAGCGATATGTCCATAAATATCCAGAGCAATGGGCGTTTTACAACGGTACATATAGAGCATGACGGCAATCCATGGCTTGGGGATGGCACAATGAACATGGATGTGATTTGGCATAGGAGCGCACGAGGGATTAGAGAGTATTTGGGGCAATATGAACCGGCTGGAAGCACCAATTTGTTTCTTGATAGATATTTTGTTGCACAAGGTGGAGATTGGAGGTTAGTAGGCAATGTTTTGGAGCTGACTTTTGATGATGGCGTGGTTCAGCAACTTTCATTTAGATATGGAGAGCATTGGATAGAGCTTAATGGGGTAGGTTTTAGCAGGAGAGCAAGATAAGTAATAAACACAAAAGGTAAATAGAAAATTTTAGGAGGATTGCATTATGAGAGGTACAAAGAAAGTGTTATCGGCTATGCTGGTATTTGTGTTGGTACTTGGTGCATTTACACCACATATTGCACATGCCAATGAAATTAGTGTTGTAATTAACGGCAGACGGGTTAATTTTGAAGGTCAAAGCCCTGCACTTGTAGACGGCAGAACACTTGTGCCATTGCGTGGAGTGTTTGAGGTTCTTGGATTTGGTGTACAATGGGACTTCGTTGATGGTGGCAATATCGAAGTTAGCTTGACTAGAGATGGCGATGAAGTTATTGTTACGACTGGCAATGCAGAATTTACAACTAATGGCATAGGTCATGTTTTGGATGTTCCGGCACAAATCATGTTAGGCAGTACAATGGTACCCATAAGAGCAATTGTAGAAAGCGTTGGATACCATGTTATTTGGGATGGTAATACAAGCACAGTGTTTATTAGTTCAGAGCCTTTTACTGTAGTTTCAGCAAGCACAGGGCAGCCACAATCCCTTGGGCAGCAGCCACAAGGAAGTGGAACAGCATCAAGCCCCTATTTGATATCAAGCGTTGATGAATTGGCGTGGGTAAGGGATTTGGGCAATGATGGCACAGAAGGAAGGTATTTTTTGCTCACGCAGTCGATAGGCGATGTATTATTTAGAATTGCAAATTTTAACGGTACATTTAATGGTGGTGGTCATACTATCAATCTTGATATATACATAGACCCAACAAGCAATGTGCAGGCTGGGCTGATAGGCTTTATTGGTGAAAGTGGTGTTGTTAGAAATTTGAATTTAACAGGCACAGTCCGAGGGCACAATGCAGCAGGTGGATTAGCTGGAACAAATAGAGGTATAGTGGAGAATGTGCATTCTTTAGTTGATGTTCGAGGTGTGCGTAATGTTGGCGGCGTTGTTGGTGTAAATATGGGGCAAATTAGCTATAGTTCTGCAGGTGGCAATATTTTGGGTGATAATACAGCTGGTGGCCTAGTTGGTAGTAATAGTGGGCAAAGCAGCATTATCAGAAGAAGTTTTGCTACAAGCAATGTGAGTTTTACAAACACAACAGAAGGCGACCGTCCCGGCTGGGGATTTGGTGGTTTGGCTGGATCCAATGGTGGCTTGATTTCTGAAAGTTATGCCACAGGTTTTGTTACAGGGCTTGCCAATGTTGGTGGCTTGGTAGGTGGTGGCAATAGTGGCACGATCGAGGATAGTTACGCATCGGGTAATGTTAGAGCCAATGGGCAGCAGGTTGGTGGTTTAGTAGGTCAAAATAACGGCACGATAAGACGTTCATATGCTACTGGTGGTGTTTTGAACATTGTTAGAGGGCATAGAGTGGGTGGAATAGCAGGTTGGACAGGTGGTGCAAATGGTGAAATTATGAGTAGTGTTGCAGCCAATCAAGGCTTGATGTCACATCCTGCACCAAGACGCATTGGCACACTTTCAAACGGTACTTTTAGCAATAACTTTGCTTTAGCGGATATGAATATGGGAACACAGCTACTTTGGGATGAAGAGGCAATCGGCGTTGTGGCTATAAGTCATGCTAATCCTGTTACGCCTACATCAGCAGAGGTTGGACAAAATGGTAATGAAGGTGAAAGTATTACAATAGGTGCTGGTGGATTTTGGGGTAATATGGGCTGGGGTGCTGATATCTGGCAGTTTAGAGATGGAGATGTTCCATTATTGCGTAATGTGGTCAATCCACAAATGCAGAATGTGACAATGAATCAAGAGCCACGCACACCATCAGCAAGCATTTTGGGGCTGGAGCGTGCAATCTTTGACTTGGTAAATGCAGAAAGAGCAAGCCATGGGGTATCACCTCTTGTATGGGATGATTCATTGGCCTTGGCAGCACGAAGCCATAGTCAGGACTTGGTGGATTTCAACATGGTGGGTCATTTTGGCTCAGACGGACGTGATGCTCATGCAAGATTAACAGATATTGGCTGGCGTTCTGGCGGCGAAAACGTGCATAGAGGTGCTGGCACGCCTGAAGAGATTGTTCGTGGCTGGATGAACTCTACAGCTGGGCATAGAGAGACCATGTTAAATTCAAATTTCATGTATGGCGGTATAGGTATTGAATTTGTGGCTGGCGAAGGCTCTGCTGTTGTGGTTACACAGAAGTTTGGGACAAATCCCAGATAATAGCATAGTCGCGTTCAGGTGGAATAAAGATAACCCCTATGCAATTTAAGTGTTGCGCAGGGGTTATTTGTGTTCATTAATAATTCTTTATCCCATCTTTTTTTATGGAGTTAACTATATGTTTGAATTTTTCTATAAGCAGCATTGAGCGGATATGTAGCATATCATCAGAGCTAAAGGGGTCATTATCGTTGTCTGAACTTAAAGCTCCAGCCTCAAATATTGCTTGCTCTCTGTCATATTGTGTGTACCCAGCAAACATACTTAGAAAATCAGTAATTTCTGGGTGTTCGATTATTGCATTGAGGACATTGATTAGTAGTATTTCATTTGTACTGTTATGGGCATTTGAAAGGGAAGTCAAGACATCAATTGATTTATCAGACAATCCAAATAAATTCCCAATCGGCACATTTTCACTCCTAGCATTTACTTCTAATCCAAGCAAATAATCCGTTGTGTAACCGAACATTTTTGATAGTTCAATCAATGTATCGGCATCAGGTTTATTTTTACCAGCTTCCCACATTCTTATAGCACTTTCAGACTTACCTAGGGATTCAGCTAATCCGGCAGCTGAAATGTTTTTTTCTTGGCGTAATTCCTTTATTCTATCTCTAAATTCCATAATATCTGCCTCCTTTTTACATAGTATATCACATATATTATGATTATGCAATAGCAAATCATTTTCCTTGACATCATGTAAAATGTGTGATAAAATATAATCATAATATATGATAAATGACATGTATAAATTATATTTTTTAAGGCGAAACAATCAATAGGTAATGTTTTAGCTGTAAAGGAGAGTCGGAAGCGATGTTAAATGTAACACGTTATGTTAATGGCAATAAGGTTAGTAAAGCAGATTTGGGCAATTTTGTTATGGACAATGAAGTTATGCTTAAAACAATGAAAATTGTTAATGAACGGCTTAATGGAAGTTTTCACCAAGATACTTTAGTTGAAAAAGTAGTTGAAAATGCTCCAGAAATATGTTATGATGGGGCAGGCGCACAGGATAAGGGGGGAGTGCTATGAAGCAAAAGAAAACAGCAATTTACATTCGTGTATCTACTGATGCACAGCGTGAGGAAGGCTATTCGATAGACGCACAAACGGAAATGTTGGAGGCGTATTGTGTTTCCAAAGGTCTAAAAAATTATGTGCATTATACCGACCCGGGCTATACAGGTAGCAACATGGATAGACCGGCCCTGCAACAGCTTTTGATTGATGTAAAAAGTGGTTTGATTGATGCTGTTGTGGTCTATAAACTGGATAGACTATCACGCAGTCAAAAAGACACTTTGTATCTCATCGAGGATGTCTTTAACCCACATGGTGTTGATTTTATATCAACACAGGAGAACATGGACACGTCAACGCCTATGGGGCGTTTGATGTTGGGTATACTTTCAGCTTTTGCACAGCTAGAGAGGGAAAACATCAGAGAACGTACACGCATGGGCATGAAGGAGCGTGTTAAATCCGGTTTATGGCCAGGTGGTGGGCGTATACCTTTTGGCTATGACTATGATCAGCAAAAAGGCATACTTGTACCCAATAAAGACGCAGAAACCGTTAGAAAAATTTATGATTTGTACTTGGAGGGTTATTCAACAGGCAGAATTTATAAAATGCTTGGTATGAAGTATGAAAAGCAAGCGATTCAGATTCTGGAAAGAAAGTCTAATGCAGGTTACATAACTTACAATGGCGAAGAGTATCTGGGTCAGCATAAAGCAATTGTTAGTCTTGAAACATACCAGAAAGCAATGGATTTTATGCTGGAAAGGTCGGTGCAAAAAACATCAAACGGTGGTCATTTGTTTACAGGTTTGCTTGTATGTGGCAAATGTGGTGCCAAGATGCGTTACCAAAAGTGGGGTAAGCATGAGTGCAAAATCGTGTGCTATTCAAAAGATAAAAGCAAGCCACATCTTGTTAAAGATGAAAATTGCGACAATGCCATGCAATGGGCTGGCGATATTGAGAATATAGTTATTGATGATTTATTCTCGTTTTCATTGAAACAAAAGCAAATTGATGATGTGAGAGCCACAACCCAGTCTGTGCTAGAGGTTTTACAAAATAGGTATGACGAAGCATCCAAGAAGATAAAGCGGCTGTATAATCTATATGCAAGCAGTAATGATGATATTTTGTTGGAAACAATAGAAGAACAACAGAAACAACTTGCAAATATACAGGCGCAGATAGCGAGGGAACACGAGAGAAATGCACTAACAAACAAAATAGAGAGCGTTAAGAAAACATTGGAAACACTAGAGGAAACATGGGAGCATATGACGAAGCAAGAACAGAAAAATGTTGTCCGGTCCTGTGTAGAAAAAATTGTAATTAGTGATAGTGACATAGAGGTGTTTTATAAGTTTGATATAGCAACATAGCAGCCACAAAGTGGCCTATAATCATATTTCACCTAATGACATTCATTCCAATGATTATTGGCGAGATTCGCCGCTACCTGCGCGACAACAACTCTATTCGTGTTTCGCGCTCCCTGCGTGACATCGCCTACAAGGCCCTGCAAGCCAAGGAGCGGCTAATAAATCAAAATTCCAAAGAACCCACCGTGGAGGAGATTGCCAAGGAGCTGGGCATAGAGCAGCAAGAGGTGGTCTTTGCCCTGGATGCCATCCAAGACCCCGTCTCTCTCTTCGAGCCGGTTTATCACGATGGTGCTGACGCGTTATTTGTGATGGATCAGGTGAGCGACGACAAAAACACCGATGCCACCTGGCTGGAGAATATCTCGCTAAACGAGGCCCTAAAGCGGCTGGGGGAGAGGGAGAAGCATATTCTTACGCTGCGGTTTTTTGAGGGAAAGACGCAGATGGAGGTGGCGGAGGAGATAGGTATTTTACATAGCAAAATGCGGTATGAGTTTGGGAGAAATAGAGATGCTAATAAAGGGGCATATTCCTTTATATGTTCAATAGATACTTGTATTACGTACTAATTCTATGAATATAATCTAGCTTGTTGATGTTTTTCTCTTCAAATGTAGACGAAGAGCTATTATTATGACCACAATGATTTGGAGTATGGGGAAACCTACAAAATCAAACCATCTTCCAAAAAATGTGGGTAAATTCATACCATACTCTATCATAGGGATTGCTATCGACAATAATTGAGTTCAGAATATTCAAATTTCCACCACTCATCGCTCTGGTTCTCTGCAACTCCATTTCTAATAAGATAGAATCTAATTCGATTGACATGATTTCGTTGTTTCTAATTCGCTCGTAATCAAGCTCACTCAATCTTTACAAAATCTCTACCCTATTTAAGGGAAGTTACTTGCTAACAAACCCTAAGTATAACACATTGTGTTAATCTGCAAGTGCTACTGCTTGTTGGAAGTGGACATTCGCATCAATAGGGAATCTGCATTACTGGATTGCTTCGGGCTTGACAGCTCATGGCTTTTGTAATACCATTGCCCTCGCAATGACGTTTGCTGGAATTTCCGTATCAACAGGGAGGCCGCGTCATACCAAAACGTCATTGCGAGGGCGACGTCAAATGCATAGACGGGGATATAAAGCCCGAAGCAATCCAGCAACGTATTTCCACATCTACACTAATTAGTCATTCCTTGCTTGCTATTACAAAGCTATATTCCAAGTACTGCAAGGTACATGTTTATCAACTCCCCACCATCTATCCCCACCGGATGATTCCCCATCCTCTCCAAATTAACCCCCGCCGCAAGCTCCTTAGCCGCATCATCCCCACAATCAAAGTCAAACACAAGACCCAGCCCGGCCAGCCTATCAACAAAGGCCGCGCGCTTTTCCCAAGACAAATCCGGCGGCAGTTCTTGGCGTTGCAGCAGATGCTCCCAAACCAGCGGCAAGCACAGCGCGACTGCGTGGCCGTGGGCAATGCCAAACCGCTCGCTTAGGCCATAGCTCATTGCGTGGGCGGCTGTTGTTTTGCCTATGTTTATGGCTTTGCCGGATAGGTACGCGGCTTGCAGCATTTTATGCGCGCTTTCGGGGTTGCCTTGTAGGTAGGCATCCAGATGCTCTTCAATGATGCGGATGGATTCTTTGGCGTATCCGCGGCTTTGCGGGGTTGCGTCCCGCGCCCAAAGTGATTCTATGGACTGGCACAGGGCATCCAACGCGGCGGATTTTTTGTGATAGTCCGGCAGAGTTGCCAAAAGGGCGGCATCTAGTGTTACATATTCCGGCACAAGGTCGGGATGGGCGATGGAAAGCTTCTGGCCGTCTTTGTACAGCACCGCAAAATGCGTTGCCTCGCTGCCTGTGCCCGCCGTGGTGGGTATGGTCATGTGCAAGCATCGCGAAAATGGCCGCAGGGTGGGGGTTTCGCTTGCGGCCTGAAGGATGTTAATGCCTTTGGCCACATCAATGGAGCTGCCGCCGCCCAGGGATACCAGAAAATCGCAGCCCTCTTTCTCGAATAGGTCAACGCCGGCCAGCACATCTTCGTATCGCGGATTTGGCGCGTAGTCGCTAAAATGCACGGCCTCGGGATGGGTAATTTGTCCCCGCGACCGTGCGCTGCATACAATCATAGGCTTCTTGGCGGTTGCGATGATGTCCTGCGCATGCGCAAAAGAGCCATGACCGCTGTGCAAAACCTGTGTTTGTTTATCATAGACCCCTTGCGCGTAGGCCAAATCGTCTTTGTTGTCCACCTCGAAGCAAAGCCGCCCGGCTATGTCCAGGGGTTGCAGATGCATGTGGCGGCTTACTTTATTTAGCGCATCTTCGGCATAAACATTGATATTGCCATCGCCGCAAAAGCGGTTTATTTCATCCATCCAAACCAGCCAGTCCTGCTTTAGCAGCTTGTACATGGGCTGGGCGTAAAATGCGTTTTCAAAGAAATTGATGCCCACCTGCATAATCCGCTGCCCATCGACAACGGCCTTAAAATCCTTATCCGGCAGGGGTTTAGTGGTGTCTATTATCATGGCACTAGATTTGGCATCCAGCAGGTCTTTTAGCACGGATGTTTCAAAAATCAGGTCGCCATGCAAAAGCAGCATGTCTTCTTGCAGATGCGCCTGCGCTAAATGGATTGAATAGATATAATTGGAGCTATCAAAAATGGGATTGTGTACAAAAGTATAGCGGCCCTGGGGATATCTGGCCGCTATATGGCTTTGCAGCCTATCTGCAAAAGCCCCGGTTGTAATGCAAAAATCCCTAATGCCGCATTTTAGAAGCCTTTGGATTTGCAAATCCAATACGGTTGTGTCTTTAGCAATTTCTACCAGGCATTTGCCCCTGTCTGTTGTTAAATCGCCCATTCTAGAGCCTGTACCGGAATTTAGAATCAATGCTTTCATTTGTCGTCTCCTGCCAAATATGTCATTATATTGTTTTTATTTTCGATTGGGCTAATGCTTGGTCGTCCCAAATCTGCTCTGGAGGCCAGATTGCACAACACCTCTATGAAAATAGGGCCTCCCAGTCCCTGGATTGCCTTTAACACCTCTAGAAGTTCACTTTCGCTTTTAGCACGGAAGGTTTGTGAATAACCCAAAGCCTGCGCCGCCTTATGCATTTCAAATGAGCCGCTCACAGTCGGCAAGCCCCCCACAGTTTCATGGGCAGAATTGTTAATCACAATATGCACTAGGTTTTTAGCTCCATGTGCTGCCGCCACGGCCAGGCTTCCCATATGCATGATAACGGCCCCGTCGCCATCCAGGCAAAAGACCTGTTTGCCGGGCTTTTCAAGGGCTATGCCACAAGCAATCATTAGGCTATGACCCATTGCGCCTACTGTCAAAAAATCTCTGTGGTGGCCGCCGCCGCCGGTTTGCTGGCGTATCTCAAAAACCTCCCGGGATAGTTTGCCTGTGCTGCAAACATAGATACTATCATCACCGGATGCTGCCAAAATCGCTTTTAGCGCATCCTCGCGAGATAAGAGCGAGCCATGGCTGTTTGTGTAGCTTACTTTGCCGGAGCTGCTTAGCACGTCCTTGCGAATCACAAAGGCCACGGACTGGCCACCATCTAGATGCTGCTTAAATTCTTTGGCAACGCCCTCCAGATCCTGGGTATCCTTGGAAACAACAACATATGGTATCTGCAAGCAGTCCAAAAGAGACAGCGTAATCTCCCCCTGGAAAACATGCTGGGGCTCGTCCTTAACCCCCGGCTCGCCCCGCCAGCCAATTACAAAGATGGCAGGTATGCTGCTGACCTTTTTGTGCAGCAAAGAGCATATGGGGTTTATGGCATTACCAAGCCCACTATTTTGCATATAAACCACAGCCGGCCGCGCCGTGGCCAAATAATGCCCCGCCGCCAGCCCAACAGCCGCACCTTCGTTGGCCGCCACTATATGCCGACCGGAAACACCGTGCCTGTCCACTATGCCATCAATAAAAGGCCCAAGCAGAGAATCCGGCACACCTGTATAAAAGTCGCCGCCTAGTTCTTCTAGAATCGAAAAGAATTTTTCTATGTTCATAGCTACCACCACCTATTGTATTATTTTTTTAGTCCGTGCCAAAATCTATTGTTGTTGCATGATGATGCCCAACCTGCTGTTCTGCCGGCGGCAGCTTCATGTAGTTGCCATAAGATTTTCTAAGCAGCAAATCGTATCCGGCAGGTGCGTAAAACTTGTGGTTTTCAAATTCAAGCTCCACCACTTCCGAAAAAGCCTTTGCCACCAGCTGGTTGTAGTGTTTTGTATTTTTTGCTTCGGGTAAATTTTTGCGTGCTTGTTTGCGATATTTTCTATGCAGCTCGAATGGGCTGCCCGGCGAAGAGATATAATCACTTCCTTTGCGGTTAAGGGCAAGAAGTTGAATTACTTTATACGGAATTTTCTTGGGCACTTTTGATAAAAGAGTATAAAAAGCCCTCGAAAAAGGCCGCTTTTCGCTGGCCGCACCCACAGGAGACCACATAATAGTTTTGCATCTTGCTACAATAAAGTCATTTAGTGCATTTATAATATAGCTGTTGGACGATGGGCAATGCGGCCAAATGTCAATAAATATGCCATGATGATGGCGCAAATGCTCCTGTCCTTTTCGTATATAAAGCGTGCCCTGCCTTCTTAGCTTGGCAAAAATATAGAGATAGTGCGGGTCTGTTTCTAGATTCTGTAAGAAATACTTTCCAGCATCCAGTTCTGTTTTGCAGACTTCGCAAAATTTTAGATAATCGGGCATGGGCATGCGTATGTCAATGTCATCGTCCCAAGGAATAAAACCCTTATGCCGAACAGCCCCAAGCAATGTGCCGGAGCAAAGCGTGTATGCTATGTCATGCTTGCGGCATATTCTGTCAACTTCTTTAAGCATGTCAAGCTCAATTAGTTGTAGTTTGCGTAAATCGGTCATTGCCCGCCTCCTCAAGCAAAGTCTCAAATTGTTTGTAACATTCTTCATTGTAGGCATTGTGGTCAAACACATAATCTTTCGGAACATCACCATTAGCAAATGCCAACATGCCTTGGTAAATGTCCTCTGCATCCATGCCTATCACTAATTGTCCATCGGGTACGCAAACGTCTTTAGCGACGGAATAATTTGAAATGATGATTGGCATGCGCAAGTAACGCGCCTCTAACACAACCAGCCCTTGCCCCTCATAAATAGAAGGGAAGATAAAGCAGTCGCACTTGCTCATCAGCTTAAAAGGGTTTTGCATCTGGCCTGTTAGCGCCACATTTTCTGCTATGCCTAGTGCGTTTATAAGCTTTTCAAGGTCGCCCCTCAAATAACCATGCCCAATGATATATAGCGCACTATCAGGATACTGCCCTACAAAGCGGGCAAAAGCCCTAATGAGGTTAGCGTGATTTTTCTCTACAGAAAGCCGCCCCATGGTGACAAATTTATATTTCGCCTCTTTATGCGCAAAGGCCATGTCGTATGTGTCATCATCAAGGCCTCTTTGTATCCTAGAAAAATCAATCATATTGGACACATAGGCATATTTGCCCTCGGCAACTCCTCTAGAGAGGTTTTTGCGGTTTATCTCCATTAATGCAGGGCTTACAGATACGATTTTATCATATCTAGAATATACAGATACCAGCGCATCTGGGCTAACAGCTGGCCTGGAAACTCCCTTAGCCTTTTGCACATTGCTCAAATCCTGCATTAGGTCATTGTGCTGCCATATTAGCCTCCTTGCGGTGCGTGCGCACTCGAATAGCATTGGATAAAACACACCATACCCGCTATAATCTATAGTGTAGTCAAAATTTACATTGCCAAAACTACGTATAAACTCGGTCTCGAATGTTGTGGCTACTGAAGTATCACCGGGCTTTATAAACCCCGCCTTTAAAGAGCCCTGCATCTTAAAAGAATCCCCAAGTGTAACACCATAGCCGGCTACGCGCACAAATGGCCGCACATTTTTATTTAGCCTATCTATGTTTGCACGATTCTCTGCCGTGCAGCAAACAGATACATCATATTTGCTGTAGTCAATTTTATTTAATAGCGATAGCAGAGATTCAGTTACCCCGTTGTTTGCCATCTTGCCTGCGTTAAACAGCAATTTCTTTTTTAGGGTCGCAAAATCAGAAATAAGATTGTATTTGTGGCCATTGTTAAATATAGCGTCTATTATCCTCTTGTTCGCATTGCCATCGTCTAGCCTGCAAGCCCAATTCTTTATGGCGGTATAGGTTTCTTTATAGCTTACTATTTCTTGTTCAAGATTGTCAATTATATTGCAAATTTCATCAACATTGACTGCAACAGGCCCGGGCAGTTCTTCTGGTTTGAAATATACATCCCGCTCTTTTTTGTATTGCTCCAAATCCGGAATATAAAACACAATAGGGCGGTTTGTTAGCATAAAGTCGAAATATATACTGGAATAGTCAGAAATTAAAACATCCACAATGGATAGCAGCTCGTTTGTGTCAATAGATTGCGGCACATATTGCATTTCGCTTTTATCCTGCCTGGTCAGTTGTTTATAGACCAGGTGATGGGGCTTTATAATAATCTGATATTCTGATGAGAACTTTTTGCTCAAGGCTTTATGCAGCTCTTTGTAGGACTGTACACATTCCCGGAAATTCGATGCTACATCAGAAATACTGCCCCCACGCCATGTAGGAGCATAGAGAATAACTTTTTTCGACCCATCTATCCGTATGCCTCTATCAGCCAATTTCTTGCGAACATGCGCCGGGTCGGATTTTAAGAGCAAATCGTTTCTGGGGTGTCCCTCTTCTATAATTGTCCCCTCATACAACCCTTGCAGCTTAAAGGAATTTCTAAAAATATCGGTCATAAACGCATTGGGGGATACAATATAGTCGCATTGCAAAAAGCTTCTAAGCATATTGCGCGTACCTACTTTGCCATTTGGCATATCAAAACCCAGGGTCTTTACGGTTATGCTGTGCCATGTGTTTATGGCCACTTGCCCCTCTCTTTTAGAAAAATAAAAAGGAAAGCTGGTGTTTTCTACTATATACTTTGCTGTGGCCATATATTTGGCATAGCCTTTCCCTTTGTTTTTATGCCTGGATATAAAACGCACATTAGGGTATTGCCTATATTCCTGCCGCAGCCTACCCAGCTCCTGCTTTTCAGAAATCACCCATATATGGGTATAGCCTGCGAAAGACTTCTGGTTTAAGAGTTCTCTGAATATACCATAGGGATTGCATATCATACCCGCGCCGACATAGCTATTGTATAGGATGCAGCTTTGGGCTATCGGATGCGAGCGGTATTTCAGGTAATGCCGACCTTCTTTGCGCTGGTCTAAATATATACTAAGACTCATTATAGGCAAGCTATTGCGGATAGCAAAAAAAAGGCGACGCGGCAGAATTTTTTTAAAAATTTTGCCGGCCCATTGCGCAATTAGCATATTGACTTCTGCTTTCATGCCGAAACCGCCTTTCTAAAGCTTAGACATATATTTCGTTAACTGGATTGCTTCGGGCTTGAAGCCTCCGCCTGTGCAAGTGCCGCAGCCCTCGCAATGACAACTGAAAGGGTCGTCATTGCGAGGCCAATGATAATTCAGTAGCCACGAGCCACTAAGGCCGAAGCAATCCAGAGGAGTTGATTATTGATGCAAATTTTTTATATACAGTTACAACCAATATGGTGAAAATTCGGAAGTAAAAGCCTTTCTTTTATCCTCCGGCGGCAGCTGCATATAATCCCCATAAAGTGTGCGCAAATACGAATCGTATCCAACCGGCGCAGAAAAATAGTCATCTTCGAATTTTAACAGAACACTCTCGGAAAAATCGCTGTAGGGCAGGGCGAAAGTGCCGTATCCAGAGGCTGACAAGAACCAGCCATTCGCCAATCCAACTATTGGCGAATGGTAAAACGAATGGGAGTTTTGTAGCTTTAATATATCCTCTCTGATATCGGGAATCGAGCTATCAAACTCTTTTAAGCGATGCCATCTTTGCCAGCTGGCCAGAAGCTCTTTGCCTAAGCTAAATCTTTGCTGGATTTCATCGGGCGTGGCGGGAAATCCGTGTAATGGAACTATGCCAATACCAAGCGGAACAACGCGATACACAAATTCGAAATTGCCCATGTTCAAGCGGATTGCGCGAGAATCTACAAAACGGTTAATGGGGGACATGATACTTTTATTGAAGCATTCCATCCAGGTTTCTGTTTTATAAGGGCTATCATTATCATTGGGATATGTAGAGAAGAATTTCTGCATATCCTCAAAAGGCATGTACACATCAATATCGGTATCCCATGGAATAAAACCCTGATGCCGCACCGCCCCAAGTAAAGTTCCATTGGCAATGAAGTATTTTAGGCCGTTTGCATCACAAAAATCGCGCAAGGCTTTTAAAATATCAAGGTAGCAAAGCTGCAGTTCTCTAAGCTCCATTTGCCTTAAATCAGAAAAACGCCCTAGTTTTTCATCTGATTTTGGAAACTCAGCTGCGGTTGGCAAAATTACTATTTGCTCATTTGGAAAGCCCAGAGATAGTAATTGTTCCGTCATAGCATTTTTGTGGCGCGGAGGCACAACCACTATTGTGCTGCAATCCGGTGTTATTTGCTGTGGAGGAAGCGTTAATACTTTATCTGCGGCCATAAAGCCCCATTTTTTCGGGTTATTGTCTATAATATAACGCAAACCCAACCCTTTACCGGACAAGGCCTTGTTTAACAAAGCGATTCTTTGGTAATTCATGTGGCCAAACCAAATTAATTTATGGTTGGCTTGTATCCCGCCGGCAAGAGCGGTTATGTGTTTGTGGATATAGTCCGCTACTTCCGGAAAAAAGTCTATAAAGGTAGTTTTTGTCATAATATCCTCCAACCTTTTCTTTTGCCATCATTAAAACGGCTTACGGATAACCACCCCGCCATATTCAAAAATAGGCGTGTATATTATATTGTGCTTTGCACAAAATTCTCTTACTGCAATACGCGCACCCGGATACCGCAGACTCCGGAAGTCATGCACACATATTGCGCCGCCTTTGGACAGACGGGGGTAGAAATATTCCAGGCCTGCCTGAATTGGTTTTTGTAAGTCGCAGTCGATGTGTACAAAAGAAAATGTGTCCTCTAAGCCGTCCAGGCTATCTGGAAAATATCCTTGTTTTATTACTGCTTGGTCTTTAAAAAGCAACTTACCCATAACACCTTCCGGCGACCTGCCAAGGTCAAAGTAATGCACTTCTTCCGGCCTCATTGTCCCCTTTTCTTTTTCAAAATCCACATCGCGTCCGTCGAACCCTGTGAAGGTGTCAAAGAGATAGAAGGTTCTATCATTAAAAAACACATTTATCCAAAAGGCCGTGTCGCCATAATTCACTCCCAGCTCTGCTACAGAGCCGGGTATGCCATGAAAAGCTATTTCGTTCGCCAGGGAAGCTATTTGATCAAATTTGCTTTTTCCGCCAATATGCTTTATGGGTATCATTTTTTCGTAGGGAATCCCATAGAGATTATGATATTCCCTTTGTATGAGGGTAACACCCTGTGCTCTCATGAATATATAGTCGTATTGCATCTTGCTTATCAGGGAAGGGTCGTTGTGCAAAGGTATGCCATCTAGCCTGCCTTCATCTTCGGGCAAAATTTTCAGGTTTCTGTCAAAATAAGCTACATAATCAAAAATAGAATCTGTGCTGATTTTAAAAGTCCTTGTGCCCTTGCCCGCGCCTTGGATAATTATTTTCTTTTTCATTTTCATCCTCCTCTTATTATTCCGGTATCAACGTCAAAATTTCTTTAATAGACATGCAAAGTTCGTCCGCCTCTAGCGAACGCTTGTTGCGCAAGATGGTTTCTGCTGTTTTTTTCATGGCAGGAAACGCGCTGCGAACCAGATGGTTTGCGTAGATGACAACCTTTACACCGCGATTGATAAATTCATCTTCTGTAACCGCATTGTATGTAGTTGGCACCACCACCAAAGGCACTTTGCCGAACTTGGCGTATTCATCACAAAAAGCAAATACTTCGTCCGGCTCTTTTTTGTTGGAATGTATCATTATACCGTCTACACCGGCATCTACGTAGGCTCTGGCCCGTGCTATGGCATCGTCCAGACCCTGACCCAAAATCAGGCTCTCTATCCTGGCTATAAGAGAAAATTCGCTGCAAGACAGGGCTCTTTTGCCTTCTGAAATTTTGTAACAAAAACCCTCTATGCTGTCTTGGGATTGCCCGGCATCGCCTAGAAGGGAATTTTTCTTTAGGCCAATTTTGTCTTCTATAATAATGGCCGAAACGCCGCTGCGCTCGATGCTTTTGAGGTTGTGGACAAAATGCTCTACTAGGCCGCCGGAGTCTCCATCTAGGATAATGGGTTTTGTAGTAACTTCCATAATTTCCTGGATGGTTTGAAGCCTGGAGGAATGGTCAACAAGCTCTATGTCGGGTTTGCCTTTAACTGTCGAATCGCAGAGGCTGGAAATCCACATGCCCTCGAAAGCTCGCGTCTCCCCATCTACATCCACCTTTGTGTGTTCGGCAATAAGCCCTGTTATGCCATTGTGCGCCTCTATTATGCGCACAATGGGCCTGCTTTGCATATAGTAGTTTAATTTTCTGCGCCTAACCTCGGGCAAAAAGCCTCTTTTAGAGATTTTGTAAAATAGTTCGTCGGCAGAAACATTGTGTGTAAAAGGAATTTCGACCAGTTCTCCACTCCATTCTTTAAGCACATCAAGAATTTCTGTCCTTAGCTTTTTAAAAACTCCTGACCATCTATCTCCATGCACAACTACATCGGGCTTTAGCAGACGCAAGTTATTTATATATTGCAGCTCATGCTGCAAGATAACGGCATCAACGCCTTTTATCGCACGAAAAATCGACATGCGCTCTTCGTGATGCATGATTGGCACGCGCCCAAGCTGCTCCAATACATTGTCAGAATAAACACCTATGGTAAGCTCGCCAAGCTCGGCAGCCTTCTGAATCAAGCTTACATGCGCATGATGCACTATTTCTGTTGTCATTACCATATACACTTTTTTTGACATATTTACCCCCATTATTGAGCCTTTATACTGTTTTTAACATAATCAAATATAGCCTGCCCCGATGCCCCGGTGGCTTTGGCGTAAATCTTTTTAAAAATTTCTTGTCGCTGAATTCTTCTGGTATTTTCATTGTTGGCATTGTCGTCCATTGCAATATAGTCTATAAGATGACGCAGATGGATGTTTTCATTTTCTTTGTAATAACAACCGCGCTCCGTCTCCATATCGCTTGGCTCAAAAAGAGAATTGCCTGGATTGGGCTTTTGCGATTCTTCGGCAGATGCCAGTATTTCTGAATCCCCTATCATTATAGGTTTGCCGGACGATAAATATAATGTTACAACCGAACTAATGTCGCCGTAATAAGCATCTGCCCAGGCAAGGGCACGATGAAGCTGGGGGGTATCATCATAAATACCCCATCCTTCGCTTTTGTATGCAGAGATAAGCTTGTTAAAAATCTCTGCCAGCTGCGGGCGCATAGATTGATAGGTCGCCTCCAAAAGCGGATGGGGTCGCCACCACAATACCGCATCATCACGACCGCTAAAAGCATCAAAAATATGCATCAGCTTCTTTAGGTATTTTTCGTTGTCTTTTAAAGTTGTGCCAATGCTGGAATTATAGAAAATAACCTTCTTACTGCCTATTATGTCACGCCATTTGTCGGGCATGTCAAAATCTTCGCGCTTAGAATTAATTGCTTTATCAAATTTTGGGTTGCCCAAAGCGACAAATTTTTCTTTTACGCCGCGACCGGCACCGCCAAGCTCGAAGATGCGAGCATATATCTGTCGAACCCTTTCGGACTGTGCAATGACTTTGTGAGCAAAGACGCTGCCTGCGTTTACATAGAAGTTTTTGGACTGGTCAGACATTTTTTTAATTAACTCGTCTGTCAATGGAGGGGTTTTGTGTGGTGCAAGATCGCGCCTAACCACATATGGCACATATACCAGCATGTCGGTAAAACCATGCAGTCTCTCGCAATAAAAATCCGGATGCACGCTGGTTACATAGTTGCTGGCATCGTATGGACTAAAAGTAAATATGGCATCGGGACGGCGCGTCTGAATATCATATTCTTTCCAGTCCGCCAGCTCAAATTTATCGTCATAAAATCCGAGGGCCTCGTACTTTTCCTCGCCAAAAGAACCATCGGTTTTGCGCTCGTAGTAGGGAATGGGAATCCAATATGCATCGCAGGAAGGATCTGCCTTTGCGGCAAGATAAATAGACTCCAAACTGTCGCTCATGGAGGCCTTGTAGCTTATAAAAGCGATTTCGATGCGGGTGGGTTCTAGCTCTGACTTAACACTGTTTTCGATTTTGATGAGCTGCTTGTGCAGCATTTTCTTGTCGGCTTCGCCGTTGTGTACCTTAAAGAGCAGTTCGCAATATTCTATAAGAAGGCGCGAGGTTTGCGTTTGGTCGTCTACAATATCTTCGATAAAATCGCAGATAGAAAGTGCGCCTTCTTGACATTCGGAATACATTTCGTTTGTTTGTGCCTGCCCAATTGTTTTTAGCAATTCCAGTATCTGTGTTTGATAGTGTTTTCTCATGATATTTGTCTCCCTGACATTTAGTCTCCTTGTGCAGACTCTTAGAGTCTGTATTTCAATCATTGCCCAAACTATCAGCAATTATACCACAGATTTATTCAATTTGCAACAATATTCGCGCATAGAGAGTGGCCAACTGCGACGTTAGGGAATTTGCGTTGCTAGATTGCTTCGGGCTTCACGGCTCATGGCCTTTGTAGTATCGTTGCCCTCGCAATGACGTTGCTAGAGGCTATGTCTCATTAGGGAAGCTACGGTTTCGTCAAGAATGTCATTGCGAGGGCAACAGAAAATGTACAGATGGGGATACCAAGCCCGAAGCAATCCAGAAATATTTCTACATCAACGCTATTTAGCCGCTCCCCACGAATAAAGAGATGGTGTTTAGATTGCACAATATCCGTAAACACTAGGCCAAGAGGTGATTTTTATGGACGGTCTAAAAGACTTGGCTGCGGTTAAGCAGCAGATTGCGCTAAACAGCAGAATGTTTGAGGCAGGCAGAATTACAAGGTGCTTGCATAATAGAACACACGATATTTTGCTGGATAGGTTGACAGAAATCTATAAATATGATACGATAATTGATGAAGAATTAATTGGTCGTAGCAAAATGATATAAATGGGGTGCTATTGTGATTGTAAATAGGCTGCTTGATATTAAAAGGCAACTGGAATCTGGCAAAAGCATATACGACATTGACCTGCGCGTATGCTTTTACGCGCGCGTTTCTACGGATAAAGACGAACAGCTTAATTCTCTGGACAATCAAATCATGTATTTTGAGGATTTTATTAAAAACAAAGAGAACTGGGAATTTGCCGGCGGGTATATTGATGAAGGCAAAAGCGGTGGAAGCGTTGATAAACGCACGAATTTTTTGAAGATGATTGAGGATGCGAAAAATGGTGTCTTTGATTTGATTATTACCAAGGAAATTAGTCGTTTTTCGCGCAATACGTTGGACAGTATCAAATACACGCAGGATTTGCTGACATATGGCGTTGGGGTGCTTTTCCAAAGCGATAATATAAATACCCTTTTGCCGGATAGCGAATTGCGGCTGACCATTATGGCCAGCATTGCCCAGGAAGAGGTGCGCAAGCTATCCGAGCGTCTGCGCTTTGGATACAAACGCTCCATAGAAAAAGGGCGGGTGCTGGGGCAAAACAATATGTATGGCTATCATAAAGAAAATGGGCAGTTGGCTATTGTAGAGGACGAGGCCGCTGTTGTGCGCAAGATTTTTGCCATGTATATACAGGGCAGTTTTGGCGTGCGGCGCATTGCCCGCGAGCTGGAGAAAGAGGGCATTGTAAGCCCAAACACCGGCCGCATGTTTGGTTCTGATTCTATCAAATACATGATTCAAAATCCCAAATACAAGGGGTTTTATTGCTCCGGCAGGACTGTTAGCATAGATTATCGCCAAAACAAGCGCATACGGCTTGGAAATAGTGATTGGAACAGCTTTCGTGACGAAAACATCCCCTCCATTGTAAGCGAGGAGGTTTGGGACAAAGCCAATGCCATCTACAAACAGCGCGGCGAAAAGTCCAAGCGCAGCGAGGGCGCGTATTTGCAGCGATACCCCTTTAGCGGCAAGCTGATATGCGGCGAACACGGCACAAGCTACCACCGCCATATATACAAAAGCAAAAAGTGCGGCGAGCAGGAAGTCTGGAATTGCAAGATGTATAGGCTAAAGGGCAGGGTGGATGGCTGCGACAGCCCCACGCTTTATACCACAGAATTACAAGAGATTTTAAGCGGGATTTACAAAACGATTTACGATGGCCGCGACCGGGTGATTAATGGACTGATGGAAATATATTCGGAGATTGGCGGCGAAAAGCATGATTATGACAGGGATATAGCGGACAAGCAAGCCGAGCTGGACAAGATAAATCACAACAAAGACCAGTTGCTGGATTTGATGATGGAAGGGCTGATTGGCAAACAGGATTTTAAGCGGCGAAACGACCTGCTAAACGAAGGCATAGAGCGCGTAGAGGGCGAGTTAAGATCTATTAAGAGCGACATGCAGCTGCAAAGTCAAAACAAAACCCAGTTGCACAATCTTAAAAAAATCCTGGAGGAGGAATTTGATAAAGGCAATGGTTTTGCCGAAGAGCTAAACCGCATACTGCTGGACAAAATTATAGTCCACAAGATAGGTGGCAGCAAAAACCACGTAAAGCTAGAAATACGCCTAAATCTAGGAAATTCCTATCTTGCAGAGGTTGATAAGAATAACATCATTTCGCTAGAGCAAATAGGTATTTCTCAAGCACAGGTAAGTAGGCTGGAAAAAAATGCTTTGAAGAATATGAAAAAATATATATCATAATGCTACTCTGCAATTAAAAGCTTGCTAAAAATCGCAGGATTTTTGTCACAAGGCAAGGAAGCGACGACGTAGTGTGCCTAAAGGCACGTAAGAAGGAGCTGACGTAGCATTGTGACAAAAAGACAAGATTTCGCAAGGTTTCCGAACAGGTCTAGTATAAAGGCGTATGTGCGCCTGTTTTGTAGACAACGCCGCTCCATTTCATGGATGGCGTTGTCGTTTTTTGGTGAGATTTGTTCTGCTACAATAGATAGGTAACAAAAACAAGGTTCACCAACCTTCAAAGTGATATAATGAAATCACCACAAAATCACTTATCACTTAGGAGGAAAACCTTGTTATGAACATCATAAC
>Ga0131853_10000333_pt1 | contig 85526 bp, 82 predicted proteins | sample TergutLab28metaG_FD_92764 | JGI IMG/M metagenome (GOLD analysis project Ga0131853, IMG submission 92764) | Labiotermes labralis P1 segment gut microbial communities from Petit-Saut dam, French Guiana - Lab288 P1 (version 2) (version 2) | ecosystem: Host-associated > Arthropoda: Insects >...
AAATATCGGTAGCACGGGTGTCCATCCAGATGGGGGTGGGGCAAAGGCACTGGCCGTGTTTATCAATCGGTATGGCTGACCAGCTCTGCCCGTCAATGCCTATCCCCGCTATGTCGCTTGGGGCTGCACCGCTGCTTTCCAACACGGATTTTATCGCGGCGCAAATAGCGGCCCACCAGTCGTCGGGGTTTTGCTCGGCCCAACCCGGCCGGGGGTAATGCACAGCGTAGTCGCGGCTTGAATCCGCCACGACCTTGCCGCCGGGTTCAAACAGCGCCACCTTGCACGACGAAGTGCCTACGTCTATACCAACCAGCAGCTCGCCCATTGCCGTTATACCTCCTAAGCTTTTCCAGCGCTGCCACAGATCTTTATGCGGCTCAATGCGACATTTTTCACTTTGGCGATACCGGCCTTCCCGTAAGCTTTCGGGTCGAATACTCCCGGGTTTTCCGCCAGTGTTTCTTTGATTCCATCGCTGTAGGCCACACGCAGCTCGGTTGCGTAGTTCACCTTGCAGATACCTCGGCGTATACAATCCTCCACAACATCGTCTGTAAGCCCAGACGCGCCGTGCATTACCATTGGCACGGCGAGCAGGCTTTTAAGCTCGCTGATAAGCTTGGCGTTGAGCACTGGCGTCTCGGCGTAGTGCCCGTGGGCTGTGCCTATCCCCACCGCCAAACTTGAAACCCCGGTCTCTTTCTCAAAGCGCACGGCCTCGCTGGGGATAGTGTAGCCGCCCCCCTCGGACTCGGTGTCGTCCTCTTTGCCGCCAACCTGGCCAAGCTCGCCCTCTACAGGTATGTTGACGCAATCGCACATATCCACCACGCTTTTGGTAAGCGCTATATTTTCTTCAAGCGAGAGCTTGCTGCCGTCTATCATGATGCTGGTATACCCCGCGCGAACCGCTTGGGCACAAATCGCAAAACTGCTGCCGTGGTCGAGGTGGAGCGCTACGGGAACTGACGACTTTTCCGCCCAAGCCGCCGCTATTGCAAAGTAAAGCTCAAGGCTGGCGTAGCGGACTGTGGACGGCGTTGTCTGCAATATAACAGGTGAGCGCAGCTCCTCGGCAGCGGCGATAACGGCCATGGCCATTTCCATATTCTCTATGTTAAACGCGCCGACGGCATACCCACCGCGCTGCGCATCCAAAAGCATTTGCGTTGATGTAACTAGTGGCATATTAAACCTCCTCATTCATGAGAAAAGGGGTAGAGATGCGCGACATCAATACCCCTTAAATTTGTATTTAGCTCCTCGTCTCTACTCTCTCGCTTTCAGCATTTACACGCAGGTGAACGCACCATCTATAATAACGTCGCTGCCGTTTGTAAAGCTCGAGCAGTCACTGGAAAGGTAAATAACCAGACCGGCCAACTCTTCCGGTTTGCCCATGCGGCCTAGCGGGCCCTGCTTTAGCCACTCGGCAATCCAATCTTTGCGGGTACCGCCTGTCATTTCGGTTTCGATATAACCTGGGCTTATGCTGTTTACCCGGATATTGTGCTCGACCCATTCTACCGCAAGGCTTTTTGTCAGGTGGACCACAGCGGCCTTGCTCGCGTTGTAAGACGCCTGCTTCTGCGGCCAGTTCACGATAGTACCCGACATTGACGCCGTGTTGACTATGCTGCCCGGGCGCTTCATTTCAATCAGCTTTTTGGCGAAGGCAACGGCCACATAAAAAACACCGTTCAGGTTGACGTCAATAACATCCAGCCACTCTTGCGCGGTTACTTCCAGCGCCGGTTTGTGCAGGCAGACGCCCGCGTTGTTAAAAAGCACGTCCAGCTTGCCGAAGTCGGCGGAGATCCGGTCCATCACAGCGTTTACTTCATCCGGTTTAGTCACATTGCACTGGTACGCGCGCACTTTTACGCCCTCGGCTTTTTCTATTGCGGTTGCAGTTTCTTTTGCCTGTTCACCATTTAGGTCAACTATTGCCAGTTCTGCCCCGGCCTTTGCCATTTGCTGCGCAACTACTTTGCCAATGCCCCGTGCACCGCCGGTTACAACGGCTGTCTTGCCTGCCAGTGAAAACATTTCCATTTGCTATTCAACCTCCTCGTTAATCTGCCAGCTTGTTTTTTTGAACAATTGCTTGCTTAAGTAAAGTGTATCTACTATTTAGACCATGCTTTTATGTGGGCATTATAGCACAAAAGCAAGTTGTATTCAACATTACGCAACACATTTTTTTGAGATTTGTAAGGATTTGCGATATGCATTAATTACATATATTTCACAACGATAACAAATATTTAGAAATTCCTATAAAGGCTTGCTTTTTAAGCAGGCTGTGTAATATAATATGAACTCACAGCGTGTCGCAAATTAGTCAATGTACTGCAAAGACAATCGACTTCTGTGACATAAATTTTTGTACCAACAACCAGAAAGGATGAAAACGTTATGAAAAAGATTATCGCTTTACTGCTGGTACTTATGATGGTACTAGCCGCATGTGGCAACGGAGCCGCACCGCCCGCACCCCCGGCCGCCGACCCGGCACCGGCAGATACTACAGACGCAGCAGACACCACACCCGCAGCCGGTGGCGATTGGAGTATCGGCATCACCTTGCAAAGCTACGAGAACCCCTACTGGGCAGGCGTATTCGGTCACGTTGAGACGATCCTGACCGAGATGGGCATCGAGCATACCATCCTGGACGCCCAGGACAGTGCAGCGACGCAAATTAGCCAGATCGAAAGCTTCATCGTGGCTGGCGTAGACCTTATCATGGTTCACCCTTCTGACCCTGCCGCGATTGAAGACGTGGCACGTCAAGCTATGGAAGCAGGCATCCTGTTCATGAGCTGGGACGATATCATGGAAAACTCTGACCTTAACTGGGTTCTGGACAACGAAGTGCTTGGCCGCGAGATCGGCACAGCTGCCGCTAACTTCATCAACGAGCATTACTCCGCCGACAACCCGGCAGAAGTAGCCATCATGAACTATCCGATGACCCCCATCCTTGCTGACCGTGAGAACGGCATTGTAGCCGCTCTGGAAGAAATCGCAGCAGGCAACTTCACAATCGTTGCCCGCCAGCCCGCTCTGGACGCAGCTACCGCACAGTCTCACATGGAGACCATTCTGCAGGCTCACCCTAATGTGAGCATCGTTGCCAGCATCGGCGCAGGCGGCGACATTGGCGCAAACGAAGCGCTTATGGTTGCAAATGGCGGCAATATACCCGACAACATGGGCATCTTCTCGGCAGACGCCACCCTTCAGCAGCTCAACGCGATACTCAACGGCGAAGCTACCCGTGTAACAGTCGGCTTCGAGGGTTCCAGCATAAGAACTGCTCAGGCAGTCGTGGAAGTTTATATGGGTATGCTTGAGGGCGGTATGCGCGGCGACATCGTTCGCATAAAAACCCCCATGGATATCAACAACGCGGCACAGTTTATCGCGGACTACAACTAATTCTTTAATCCACAATGCACATGCAGTGGCGGCGCAGCACAAATGCCGCCACTGCTCTGCATATTATTGTAAGTATAAGCAGGGCGATACATAAGCGGTATTTCGTCTTGCGTTTTTCATAGGGGAGGCAACTTATGAGCGAGCCGTATGTTTTGGAGCTGCAAAATATCAAGAAGGTCTACCCCGGCGTCGTGGCGCTTAAGGACGTTTCGCTCCAGGTAAAAAAGGGCGAAGTCCTTGCTTTGATTGGCGAGAACGGCGCGGGCAAATCCACGCTTATTAAAACTTGTTCCGGTGCGGTTGTTCCCACTGAGGGCAAAATTGTGGTGAACGGCAAGGAATTTGACAGCATGACGCCCCAACTGGCGGCGGAAAACGGCATCGCCATAGTTTACCAAGAGTTCAACAACATACAGGAACTGTCCGTTGCAGAGAATCTGTTTCTGGGCAGGCCTATCAAAAAAGGTATTATCATCGACAAGACTGCAATGGAGCGTCGAGCCGAACAAGTGTTCGAGCGCCTAAATATAAAAATCAACCCCAAAACATTGATGAAACACCTGACTGTCGGCTATCAGCAAATGGTAGAAATCGCAAAGGCGATTGAGCAAGACGCAAAAATCCTGATTATGGACGAGCCCTCCGCACCACTGACCAGCGCTGAGGTCGAGAGCATGTTCGCTGTGGTAGAGCGCCTGCGCGAGCAAGGCGTGTCGATCGTATACATCTCCCACCGGCTGGAAGAAATCTTCCGGCTCTCAGACAGGATTGTGGTGCTGCGCGACGGGGAGTACATCGCCACACTGGACACAAGCGAAACCAACGTGGACGAGCTTATCCGCCTGATGGTCGGTCGCACGCTGAGCGAAACTTTCCCGGCCCGGGGCGATTGCGTCAACCGCGACGAGGTTGTGCTGGAACTCAAAGAGCTGTACGGCAACGGGAACAAGGACATAAACCTTTCGGTGCACAAGGGCGAGATACTGGGTCTTGGCGGTCTGGTAGGGGCCGGGCGCACCGAGCTTGCACAGATAATTTTTGGCGCGGTCCCAAAAGAAAGCGGCCAGATTATCTTCCAGGGGAAAGAGATTAACCCCAAAAGCCCGCGAGCAGCCATAGATTTAGGCATTGCCCTGGTGCCCGAGGACCGCAAGAAACATGGCGCCCTGCTGGGGATCTCAATTAAAAACAACATCAACATGCCTATCTACAAACGCATATCCAACCTGAGCGTGATAAAATCCAAGACAGAGGTAGGCATTTCTACTAAATACAAAGCCGAGCTGCTGATAAAGACGCCCAGCCTCCACCAGCTGGTCAAAAACTTAAGCGGCGGCAATCAACAAAAGGTAATTTTGGGCAAATGCCTTGCCGCGAACAGTGAGCTGATTATTTTTGATGAGCCAACCCGCGGCATAGACGTTGGCGCAAAGCAGGAAATCTACAAGCTGATGAACGACCTTGTGGAGAAAGAAGGCAAGACGATACTGCTGATTTCCTCCGAAATGGCGGAGCTTATGGGGATGTCCGACCGCATAGTCGTGCTGGCCGAGGGCGAAGTAACCGGCACGCTGGAAAAAGACGAGTTTGACCCGGACACCATCATGGCCTATGCGTCTGCGATTAAAAATAAGGAGGGACTAAAACATGCAAGCGGAAGCTAAAGCGGATCGCAGCAAAGACCTAAGCTACATGATACAGTACCAGATAAAGGACAAGGCTATCTGGATTGTGTTTATCTTGCTCTTTATCTTTTTCTCGCTGGCGCATCCCCGTTTTTTTGACTACAGCAACCTGCTGATAGTTCTGCGGCAGGTTTCGATGTATGGCATAGCCGCCATTGGCATGACCTTTGTCATTTTGACCGCCGGTATAGACCTGTCGGTTGGTTCTACTATGAGTATTGTGGGCGTTACCTGCGCGTTTATGATGGTGCATATGGGAATGAGCATGTGGACAGCCATACTGCTCTCCCTTATTTTGGCTACTTTTATCGGCCTTGTAAATGGGGCCATGGTAGCGGCTATCGGCATGCCGGCGATTATAGCCACCTTTGCCATGCAGATTGTCGTGCAGGGCGCGGCCCTGATTATCAGCGGCGGCAGGCCTATCTCCGGCTTTGGCGACGAGTTCCGAGTTATCGGCCAGGGGATGTTTTTCGGCACCCCCATACCCGTGCCGGTTATCATCATGCTGGTCTGCTTTGCCATAGGCAGCTTTATACTCAACAAGACATACTTTGGCCGCTACTTCTACGCCATAGGCGGCAACGAAGAGGCGTCTATGCTTTCCGGTATTCGCATCAAGCGGGTTAAGTGCATGGTCTACGCGCTTTCCGGCTTTTTCGCGGGACTTGCGGGCATTGTACTGCTATCGCGCACCAATTCGGCGCAGCCCACAGCCGGTGCAGGCTGGGAGTTCGATGTCATTACTTGCGTAGTGCTCGGCGGTGTATCGATAAACGGCGGGTTCGGTAAGTTCTCTAATGTAATTGCCGGCGTGTTTATTATCGGCATATTGGCCAACGGTATGGTGCTCTTGGGAATCAGCGCTTTTACACAGATGATTATAAGGGGCTTTGTGCTCGCGGCGGCGGTCGGCTTCGACTGTCTGCAAAAGAGAAGGCAGATCACATAACGCGAATCTACGGTCTGCTGCACGTCGGCTACTTCGTATGGTAAAGCGACGAGAGATATCCCCGTAATCGGATTCTAGAGTGGGGGTTACGTAATGGATACTGGCCATACCGACAAATTAAGAGCCGCACTGGGCAGCCTGCGCGACAGCCATGAGGCTGCCCAGGCTGCGTTCCAGGAGTTTGAGGAACACGATTTGTCAAAAGAGAACGTACAGCTGCACGAAGCTGTACGGTTGTTAAACGTGCAGCTTGAAGAAAGCCGCCGGGAAACACAAGCGCTCACCGTGCGGCATGAGCAGCTCTCAGACAATTTCAAGCACGAGCTTGAGCAAAAACGCCTGGCGATGGTCGGCATGAGCGAGCGCAAATACCAGGACTACCTCAAGACAAGCCTCGAGCGCGAACATGCCCAAACAACCGCGATATATGTCGACCTGCTAAAAGCGGTTGACAGCACGGCAAAAGACCTGCGAACTCTTGACACGCAAATGACAGAGCCGCTGCGCGCAGAGGTTGAAAATCTGCACCGACGTGTCAAGTGGCAGGCGGAGCAGACCAGGGAAAACAAAAGAGCCGCGTACCAAGACTTCGCCCACACTCAGAAAGGGGTCTTCGACGAGGTGAAAGACGCGCCCGTGCAAGACAGCGCCCTGCACGCTCTGCGAAAGTTCTTCTCGCTCGAGTCCTTCATGGGGCTTAAGATTGTCGGCGCTATCGGTGCGCTGCTGCTTATTATCGCCGTATATTTGTTCAGTGTCCAGCATTACATAGGCCCCGCGGTGCAAAACGCTCTGATATTCGCCCTGGGTGTGTCGTTGATGGGCGCGGGCGAGGTGTTCTACCGCAAGAAGTGGCAAAGCAGCTTTTCCCTTGCCTTGACAGCCGGGGGGGCGGGCATCTTGTTTTTGAGCACAGCGCTCGGCTACATGACGCTGGGTGTGCTACCAATGATGGCCGCGGTTGCTATCTGTGCGGCGGTGTCGCTGCTTACGTTTGCTGCGTCTATTAGGTATAACGCGCAGCTGATAGCCGTCTTCGCGCTGATTGGCGGGTACTTGCCTGTACTCGCGCTAGAAGGGGCTATGGTCTTTTTCGGCGCGATTTATTTTACTTTTTTAAGCCTGCTGGTATTGCTGATAGCCACCCGCAAAAACTGGCGCGTCGCACGCTTTATTGGCCTTGGCGCAGGGCTGGTAGCGGAGCTGACACTCATTGTCACCGGGTTGATGGCGGGAATGATAATATGGGGGCCCAGCGGCCCAACACATGTGGTAGGTACGGGCGATATCACTGTTGTAGGTTTGTCTATCGCGGTGGGGCTTGTGGCCTATATCGTAATCCCCGTCTTTGGCGCGTGGTTCACCAAAACGCAAATCAATGCACAGGATATCGTGCTGCTCTCTTGTAACATATTCTTCCGGTTTTTGCTGGCGTTGCTCTGGGGCAGTGTGTACGCCCCTGCGGCAATAACCGCGTGGCAGGCTCATACGCAAGCTATTCTGGCGCTTATCTCCACATTCTTCGCGGTTTGCTGCATTGTGATGGCGCTGGTTGTAGAGCGGCAAAAACACAGCGGCCTGCCGGACAGCGAGACCGGCTCGCTGCGGGCGCTCTTCTTTATCACCAGCGTGTCTTTTACCGGGCTGATTGTGCTGTTCGCGCTGGACAGCGCCTGGTTCTCGGCTGGCTGGCTGATACAAGCTACCGGGCTTGCGTTGTATGGCATCTTTAAAAATCGCCGGCGCTTTAGTGTCGCGGCGCTTGCTATCGGCGGGTTCTGCCTGAGCGCGTTTTTGCTGGTCAACCTGCCAAACGCCCACGACCCGTTGTTTATATGGCAGTACGCGTCGATAACGATTGCGGCCGCCGTGGTAGCAACCGCATCTTTGCGTTGCAAGCTGGAGGGCGCAGGCGTAGTACTGCTGGATATTTTCCGCGGGGTCGCGGCTTTTAATGTTTGGCTGTTTGTGGTCTACCTGCTTAGCGATCCGCTTTTCCCCATATTTATGCAGTGGTTTTATGCCGGAGCGGCTTGGGACTTCGCCTACCTACTCACCATCACCCTGGGTTTTGCCTTTGCCTTCACCCTCCCCCGGATACCGAGGCTGCGTAACTGCGGTTTCAGGGTTGGGGCGGTTTCGGTGGGGGTTGTATGCATGTTCATGCTGTTTTACTTTAACTCCGATGCGGGTACACTGTCACTCATTCCGGCGCTCCTGTCGAGAATCACCATCTTCGTGCTCTATCTCATTGTAAACATCATCGCTATAGCTTGGGTAAACAACTTGCTGCGCTTGCTGAGTGAGCTGAGGCGACTTCCGCTTGGGTGGTACCCGGTACTCATCTCTGGGTTCGCGGTGCTGCTGGCTACGCAGAATATTGTCGTCCAATTCTCGCTGGCCGGCTCGCGGCTGATCTTGACTTTATTGTTCAGTGCGACGGCGTTGTGTTGGGTGCTATTCGGCTTCCTGAGGCGGAACAGCGCAACCAGGCTGAGCGGCTTGGCTATGGCGTTTTTTGTAGTTGCCAAGCTATTTGTGATGGATTTGTTCACCGCCGCGGCCGATTGGCGGGTGGTGTCGTATTTCATAGCCGGCGGCACGCTGCTGGCGGTCTCGTATACCTACCAGTGGTTTAACAAAAAGCTGGAGGCACAGAGCAAAGAGGCAGAAAAGCCGCAATAACAAACTTTACCTTGACAAGCTGGTTTTGCCCGCGTAATCACAATATCCGCGCAGTGTCAATGCGGCCGGGGGCGCAACAACCTGTTTACTTCTTAACAATCGTTGTCAATAGTTTTTTTATGTGATATACTGATTTTTGCGTAGATTTCCCGCTGTTCTACCGGCTTTTTGCCGCCTGGTGTAGTCATCCTCCTCTGCGGGCGTTTTTGCCTGCTTACAGACTGCTGCCCGCCCAGCGGAAAATTTACACGAAAAGGACGGGATATTGTATACACCTTAAAGGGAGGATGGTTGTATATTGAAAAAAATAGTTGGGCTACACACCCCACACTGCAAAAACACAGCACAGCTCGCGCCGGAACCGATACCGGTGCCGCCGGAAGTTCGATTGCTTATGTCTATGCACGCGGGCACGCCGGCAAAGCCAATTGTTGCTAAAGGAGACCTCGTAAAGGTTGGGCAGCTTATTGGCGAAGCGGAGGGCAGGGTTTCTTCGCCTGTACACGCCAGCGTTTCCGGGCAGGTAAAGAGCGTTGACGAGTTCGACCCGGTAACCGGGGAAGTGGCAACTTCGGTAGTGATAACTACCGACGGCGAGCAAGTGGTTTGCGAGGACCTAAGCCCGCCCGTAGTAACCACCACCGCCGAATTTTTGAAGGCCGTGCAGGACAGCGGCGTGGTCGGCCTTGGCGGCGCGGGATACCCAACAGCGCCAAAGCTCACACTCAGAGAAGGCACCAACCTTGATTACATACTAATCAACGGCGCGGAATGCGAGCCTTACATAACCTCCGACACGCGGACAATGGTGGACGACACCGAATATGTCTTCGAGGGCAGCGTGCTTCTCAAGAAGTACCTCAGCCCAAAGAAGGTCATCATCTGCATTGAGGACAACAAGCCACAGGCAATTGAGAAGCTAAGAAAGCTCGCTACAGACGTAGACGGGCTTGAAGTTCATGCGCTGCCATCCAAATACCCGCAAGGGGAGCGCAAGGTGCTTGTATACAATATAACCGGGCGGATTGTCCCCGAGGGCGGGCGTCTTACCGACGTTGGCTGTATCGTCACAAACTGCACGACAGTCGCGGTGTTTGCGAAGTACATAAAGACTGGTATGCCGCTAACCCACAGAATAGTAACCGTTGACGGCTCGGCGGTCAAAACCCCCAAAAACGTTATCGCCCCTATTGGTACGCCGATAAGCGCATTGTTTGAGTATTGCGGCGGCCTTGCTGAAGACGCAAAAAAAATCATAATGGGCGGCCCTATGATGGGCGCGGCGGTTCCAAGTTTAGATATGCCCACGGTAAAGGTGACAGGCTCTATCATGGCGTTTACTGCCAAAGACTCCAAGACTTTTGAGCCGACTGCGTGTATCAAATGCGGGCGCTGCATTCACCAGTGCCCGATGAACCTCATGCCCTCTTTTATCGAGGATGCGTTCGAGCTTAAAAACATCGACATGCTAAATAAGCTAAAGGTAAACATGTGTGTCGAGTGCGGCTGCTGCGCGTACTTATGCCCCGCAAGGCGGCCGCTGGCCCAGGTGATGGTGCTCTCTAAAAACATGCAGTGGGAGGCGAGGCAGAAATGAGCGACAAGTTGACCGTTTCGTTCTCGCCCCATATTCGCGGCAGAGCGACTACAAGCAGCATCATGCTCGACGTCGTCATCGCGCTGATACCCGCGCTTGTTGCGTCGGTATTTATATTTGGACCCCGTGCCGCGTTGGTAGCGGTCTTCTGCGTTGCTGCCTGTGTCGCGCTCGAGGGGTACTACCAGAAGATACTAAAAAAACCCTCGACAATAGGCGACTACACGGCGGTTATAACCGGGCTGCTGCTGGCGTTCAACCTGCCGGTGACAATACCGCTCTGGCAGGCCATGTTCGGCTGCTTTATTGCAATTGTGCTGATAAAGCAACTCTACGGCGGCCTCGGGAAAAACTTCGCAAACCCCGCTGTGGCGGCGCGCGTTGTGATGTTTCTGGCGTTTTCGACCACTATGACCGCTTGGAACATGCCTGAATCAACACCGAGCTGGGTGCTGCTGACCGACACCATGGCAAGCCCGACCCCTCTCGCCTTCCTAGCCAGAGGCGAGATGGAGTACCTGCCCAGCATGTGGAATATGTTTGTCGGCGTGCGCGGAGGCACCATAGGCGAGACAAGCGCGCTGGCCCTGCTTTTGGGTGGCGCTTACCTGCTTGTCCGCCGGGTAATAACCTGGCAGATACCGGTGACTTTCATCGGGACGGTCGCGGTGCTGGCGCTGCTTTCGGGCCGCTTCTCGGTTGATTACATGCTCTACCACACACTTGCGGGAGGCCTGGTGCTCGGCGCGCTCTTTATGGCGACGGACTACGTAACCTCGCCCCAGACCAGCAAAGGGCGGATTATCTTTGGCGTGGGCTGCGGCTTTTTGACCGTGGTTATACGCTTCTTCGGCAGCTACCCCGAGGGCGTGTCCTTCGCTATTTTGTTTATGAACATGCTTGTCCCCTTCATCAACAAAATGACGCTTACAAAGCCGTTGGGGGGTAAAACCGCATGAAAAAAGATTTTGTGATGCCAATACTCGCCCTCTCGCTCATCTGCTTTGTGATGGCGGGCGCACTGGTGATGGTAAACAATATGACCCACCCAATCATAGCGGAGGCCGCAATTGAGCGGGCCGAGGCGGCACGGCGGGATATAATCCCCGGTGCGGACGAGTTTGTACTGGTGCAGGACGAGCGCCTGCCCGAGTCGGTGATCGAGGCGTACACAACCACAAATGGCGCGGGGTATATCTTCATCGTGTCGGTGCGCGGTTATGGCGGCGAGATGCGGGTTATCAGCGGCGTGGACCCAAACGGCAGGATAATCCGCTCGATGGTGCTCTCGCACTCGGAAACAGTCGGTCTGGGGACAATAATCTTCGAGATATCCGATTACCACGAGTCCAGGGACGGTAGCCTGCTAGACGTTGACGCTGTGGCCGGCTCTACGATTACGCTCCACGCTTACCAGCAAACGCTCAGCGATGCACTCGCTGCATTTGAGATAATAAGGGGGTCCTAATGTGAACAAAGTGAGTAAGCTTTCAATATTCACAAGAGGCATCGTAAAAGAAAACCCCGTGCTGGTGCTCATTCTGGGTATATGCCCGGTGCTCGCGGTGTCGACCATGGCCACAAATGCCATAGGGCTGGGCGTAGCGACCACATTTGTTCTGCTGGGCGCAAATATAGTAATTTCTATGCTGCGCAAGGTTATTCCATCAAAAGTGCGTATACCGTGCTATATCGTTTTAATTGCCGGACTTGTCGCGCTTGTGCAGATGGTTGTGGAGGCATACGCTTTTGAGCTGCACCTGGCTTTGGGAATCTTCTTGCCGCTAATTGCATGCAACTGCGTTATCTTTGCCCGCGCAGAGGTTTTCGCTAACAAAAACAAAGTTTTGGATTCAATTATAGACGCGCTGGGTATGGGCTTAGGCTTTACCCTCGCGCTGCTTGCGATAGCGATAATACGCGAGGTTTTGGGCAGCGGCGCTATATTCGGCGTGGAGCTGTTTGGGCTTAGCTACTTCAGCATTCCTATCATGACTTTGGCTCCAGGTGGGTTTATCGTATTCGGCGTTTTAATTGCCATTGTAAACAAGGTGTCGAAGGGCACGGCAATCAAGAAGAAAGAGTTCACTTGCGCGAACTGTCCCTCGGCGATTGTCTGCGGGAAAGGGGGCGCTGAGTAATGGACTTTAGTACTCTAGTTGTCATTATGATGAGCGCGGTGCTGGTCAATAACTACGTGCTGCGCCAGTTCTTGGGTATCTGCCCGTTCTTGGGCGTCTCTAAGGAGATGAAGAACTCGGTTGGCATGAGCTTTGCGATTATCTTCGTAATGCTGCTTGCCTCAGCCGTAACCTGGCCTATTCAAGTGCTGCTGCTAGACCCGCATGGCATGGGCTTTATGCAGATTGTTGTGTTCATCCTGATAATCGCGGTACTCGTGCAGTTTATCGAGATAGTGCTGCGCAAATACGTGCCCGCGCTTTACAAAGCTTTGGGCGTCTTCTTGCCGCTGATGACCACAAACTGCGCGATTTTGGCGGTCGTAATCGTAAACATTAACGAAGGTTTTACCTTTGTTGAGGCTATGGTCAACGCTTTGGGCGCTGGGCTTGGCTTCCTGCTTGCCATGGTGATGTTCTCGGGCATTCGCTCGTACACCGAAAACGCGGACCCGCCTGAGTCCTTTAAGGGGCTGCCTCTTGCGCTTATATCTGCGGCGATACTTTCAATGGCGTTTTTCGGCTTTACCGGCGTTGCCGAAAATCTATTTTCATAGGAGGAACGGATATGGACAATGTGGTAATTGCTGTTTCTTCTGTAACACTAATCGCTGCGGCCTGTGCGGCTTTGCTCTGCATAGCCTCGAAGGTTATGCACGTCAAGGTTGACGAGCGGCTGGCAAAAATCCAGGAGGCCTTGCCGGGAACTAACTGCGGCGCGTGCGGCTTCCCGGGTTGTTCGGGCTATGCTGAGGCACTCGTCGCAGGGGGCGCGAAAAGCAACCTTTGCCCGCCTGGTGGGCAAGAAGCGATAAAGCAGATAAGCGAAGTCCTAGGCATTGAGCCAGAAGAAGCAGTCTATATAATTGCCGTTGTTCGCTGTGGGGGCGACGATACTGCCCGGAAAAGAAAGATGGAGTACACAGGCATACAAACTTGCTACGCGGCAAAGCAGACCTTTGGCGGCGAGAGCGCCTGCGCTTATGGTTGCCTGGGTTATGGGGACTGCCTGGATGTCTGCCCGGATGGTGCCATCTGCATGGACAGCGGCCTTGCCCGGATAAACCGACAGCTCTGCAAAGGCTGTGGGCTTTGCGTAAAGATCTGCCCCAATAAAGTCATAGCGATGGAGGACGGCAGACGGAAGACATTTATAGCCTGCAGCAACATCGAAAAAGCGGCGGCGGTGCGCAAAAAGTGCTCAAACTGCTGTTTTGGCTGCGGCAAGTGTATGCGCGAGTGTCCCGAAAAAGCCATTGTGGTCGAGAACAACCTCGCTAAAATAGACTACGAAAAATGTACCGACTGCGGCCACTGCTTCGAAACCTGCCCCACCAAATGCGTACATGAGTTCGCGGCCAGCCAGCCGCACTAACTCGCCTTTCAATCAAAGCAACGCCCCCACTGCGTCACTGCCGTGGGGGCGTTTTGAGCTATCAGGGGAGGATGATCTCACTTGATATCACTTCGTACCCCGGTGTGGCAACCCAGTTACCATCCAGGTCTATCCACAGGGCCTCGGCTCCAGCTATGGCAGCCAACTCTGCCCCCTCTGTTTGTGGCAGCACAAACAAGGCTGTGGAGAGTACGTCGGCCAGCCAAGACACCGGGTGGATGACCACTACCTGCCCAAACAAGTCCGCGGGCATTAAGGTATCGGGGTCGATAACGTGGCCGAAAATCTGCTCGTCCACCATATAAAATCGCTGAAGGGCGCCGCTGATAGAAACAGCGGCGTCTGTTAGTTGTACGCTGTCTATAGCCGGGGGCGCGCCGGGCTGCCCGGACTCCGGGTTTTGGATAGCGATGTTCCAGTGCTCCCGCCCGGGCGGGGCGCCTAGCGCCACCACATGGCCGCCAACGTTTAGCAGAGCAGCCTCCAGGCCGGCATCTGTGGCGGCGTCCATAGCAAGGCCCGCCGCGTATCCCTTGGCCACCGAGCCTACATCCAAAGACATACCTTGGTGCGGCAAAAAGACTGTGCGGTTACCTGCGTCTATTACGACATCCGCCATGGATATGTGGGCCGCAGCCTCTTGCAATACCGCTATGGAGGGCGTCTGTGCGGCTTCGGGATCTTCAAACGCCCGGGTGCGGTAGTCGTGCCAAATGCGCAGTACCGGCCCCAGAGCCGCGTTGGTTCGCCCGTCTGTGAGGTCGTAGGCTTCCCTGGCAGCCGTAAGCATGTCTATAATTTCCACCGAAACGCCCACCGGCGCTATGCCGGCCTGGGCATTTATTGTGTATAGGTTGTTTAAGTCTTGGTAGGCGTTAAAAATATCGTACAACCGGTGTAATTCTTCTAAGCGCTCGAATACGAGATTAGCGGATTGATTAAAGGCGGCCTCGCTTTCGGCGTAAGCTATAAATACTGTAACCGTGTCGAACGGCCCTATAATCTGCGCCTGGTGGCGCACAGGGCCCGAGACCGTAGCGCAGGCTGTAATAACCACTGACAATGCCACGGCAATTCCCAAAAGGCGAAGTATAGTTAATTCCTCCTCAGCGCCACAAGCGCGGGCATTAAAATTTTTAGCAGCGTACCGGTCAGCAGCCCGGTGGCAATGCCGGATACAATCAGTACCGGCAGATAATATATTATAACGGGCGTGGCTACAAGTATCATCACGGCGGCGAGCTGCCCCAAGTTATGGGCAATGGCCCCGGCCACGCTGATAGCGCCGTAAGACATTTTGGCCGCCCCCTCGCCTTCGAACAGCCTGAGGAGTAAGATAATAACGGCTATGGAGAGCAACCCACCGCACAGGCTGAGCAGCCCCGCCACCGGCCCGCGCGTCAGCAGCACAAACAGCGACTTCGCCACGCCCAGGCTGACAGCCTGCCCGCGCCCCACGCAGAACACGCAGAACATAACCACAATGTTAGAAAGCCCCGGCCTTACATTAGGCGGTAAAAAAGGCAACGGCAGAAAGAAGGACTCTATAATCGAAAGCACAACAACAACCGCCAACATAAAACCCAGGAAAGTGACTTGTCTTATTTTCATCGCCTCAGCCTCAATACGCAAAGGTATCGGGGGTGGCGGTGGGTATATGGCCGGGCCGGTGTTCCCCCACAATTAGCAGGGCGGTGCGGTTAGGGACGCAAACCGCCATCTGCCCCGGCAGGTGGAGCCAACCTGTGTGAACGCAAATTTGGTCGGGGCAGTTAGAGCTCACAAACCCAGCTGCGCCGGCACCGAATGAGAAAGCCACCCGCACCCCGCCGTACTCGAATGTCGCAGACTCGCCGGTAAAAGGCGCAACCCAGACCACTTGCCTGCCCACGCTTACCTCTGCGTGTAGCGCAGTGTCTGGGCTTGCCGCCCAGTGGCCATGCCAAACAAAGGCCAAAAGGGCCAGCAATGCCAGCCCTAAAAATAACCATATATCTCGTTTGTTGAGTAGCTTTCGCTGTGTCATGGTAGCCTCACACTTTTTCGTTGTTGCAGCCCCATTGTACTAAATTTTTTGGCTGGGTGTCAATACGCCAAAGTTACTCTTTGACTTGGGCACGTCGTATCAGCAGGAAGTTGCCGCCGGCTACCAGCACTCCCCCAAGCAGTGCGGATATCGCTAATGTGAGCGGATTCGGAGAAAAGTCAAAGAAAATTGCATTCAGCACGCCAATTTCGTCACCCAGTATCGACAGTATGATATTGGGCAGCGCAAACACCAAGAACGCGACACCTGCCACACTGAAGGCTATCTGCCCCGTCCTGCTGAGCCGATAGTAGATAAGACTGAGCAATATGCCAAACTGCCAGACTAAGAAAAAGCAGAGAGTGTGCAGCATCCAGCCGGAGAAGAAGCCCCCGTTGGGAAAAACTATTCCAGACGCCGGGAAAGCTGGCCAAGCATTCCAAACTAGGTTTAGTATTTCGCATAGCAGCCCCAGCGCAGCGCCGGAAATAAGGCTGGCCCAAAGCGTGCTGAAATAGACAGTGTAGCGCCCCATGCCGTGTTGCAGCAAGAATTTTATATCCTCGCGTATGCCGGCTATGCCGACTACAAAAAGCATAATGACTATTACAGAGCCGACATTAAAAATAACATTTCCGCCAATGTTGACATTGCCCAAAAAGGCTATCGTAATATCAGTCCCGTCATCAACTGTAGTAACGCTTACAAACAAGCTTAAAACAAAAACGATAGCGCTCACAATACCCAGGGTATTCAGGCTCGCCCTGGCCATGTAATCGAGATGATAGTGCAATGCCGGCTTTAGTCGCATAGTGTTCACTATTGACCCTCCCCTTCGTTCATCAGCTGAATAAAATACTCCTGCAGGTTCAGCTTGCCGGTTTCCAGCCCGGCGGGCAGCTCGCCCGGAGTCAACGGCATATCTCCGCCAACACATGCCGTTTTTAGCCCGCCTAGATTGTTGGCGGACAGTACATCCTTGCCACGCAAATACTCGTCAACCAGCGCAGCCGGCCCGGACACTGTGTAGCCTCCGCTAAGCAAATCTTCGCTCGGGGCATCCTTTACAATGCGGCCATTTTTGATGATAACGCAGTGTTCTATAAGCCCCGCCACCTCGGCTATGAGATGTGTGGAAATTACGATGGTGCATGGGTTTTCGCTGTATCGTTCAATCAAAAGCTTGTAGAAGATATCGCGGTGCTGGGCGTCTAGTCCAAGTACGGGTTCGTCCAGCAGCAAGAAGGGCGCGTTTGTAGAAAGAGCCATTACGATTTTGAAGATAGTGCTGTAACCGGTGGAGAGCGTGGTTATCTTCTTTTTTAGCGGCAGCTGGAAGCGCTCGGCCAGCTTGGAGGCAAGGGCTGGGTCAAAACCAGGGTAAAAAACAGCCGCCCAACGCAGGGCTTCTTTTACCCGCATGGTTTCTGGGTAGTAGTTTTTCTCGCCCAGCATGTAGATTTGACTTAGAGCACTGTCGTCGTCGCGCATTGGTCGTCCATCCAAGGTGAGCTCGCCGCTGTCCGCAATGCAGCGGTTGGTGATAACGTTGAGCATTGTGCTTTTGCCCGCGCCGTTATTTCCCAGCAGGCCGTAGATTTTCTGCTCGCCAAACTGTACGCTCACTTGGTCAAGCGCCTGTGTTTGGCCGAAGCGCTTGCTGATGTTTTGGAGCTTAATTATCATTTACTATACCCTCTCTCTATCATAGCTTGTAGGTCCTGTCTGCCAATTTGCAGCCGCTGGGCTTCGTGTACAAGCGGCTGGACATAGCCATCGAAAAACTGCTGCTGTCGCCGCGCCAAGAGGTTTTGGCGTGCACCATGGGACACAAACATGCCCATGCCACGTTTTTTGTACAATAGCCCGGCCTCCACAAGCAAGTTTACGCCCTTTAGGGCGGTGGCAGGGTTTATGTTGTACTGCACCGAGACTTCGGTTATAGAAGGCACTCTGTCTTCTTCGCCGTATATACCGGCGAGTATGGCGTCTTCTAACCATTCGGCGATGCTAAGGAAAAGTGGTTTTTGTGGGTCAAAAGCTGGCTGCATAGTATACCTCCTTTTCTAGGCTAGTTGGTTGCTATAGTAATTAACCGCAGTGCTAATATACCACACTGATGAGATATTGTCAAGATATTTAAGTAAAAAATTTGCCTGTGCAAAAAGAGAAGGCCGACAACCTTTTGCGGTTGCCGACCTTTGTTTGTAGCGGGTTATTTACCGAACCCTTAACACCCAGATTAATTCCCTCTAGAATAACATTCCTTGTACTCCCATAAAAGCGCCTATTGCGGAGTTGGCAATCGCAACCACAAGCCCGATGATGCACATAACAAATGCGGCTGTGGTTTTGTGTGTGGCGCGATTTTTGACCGCCTTCACAAGCCCGACTATCGAGCAAGGGTACGTAACAATAGGCAAGAGAATCGAGAACACCAGACCAATTATTGACAGCACAAGTGAAGACACGTGAAGCGGCCGTGGTTGCGTCGGCTGCCCCGTATATCCCGGATACTCGGGCTGCCCCGGATACGCCGTCTTTCCATTATTCTGTGTTGCGGCCGCTGCGCCACAATATAGACAATGTGCCACTTGGTCAGGAATTTCTCTCTGACATTGGGGGCAGTTAATTGTACTCATATAAATCCATCCTTTCAAGTTTATATAAAATAATGCCACATCAAACATTTCTCATAAAAGAAAGCCCGGGTACATTCGCATCTGTCTGTATACTACAACTGCGTGTGAAAACTCGGCGGCACCATAAGAGTAAGTCACCTGGCGTAAACTATGATGTTCACGCACTTCTGTGGACATTATAACACAATAAAATGCAGAATACAAGCGATTAACAGGGGTGAAAAACCTCTTTAAATCAAGGTTTCTCACCCCTGTTTTTAGAGCCTAATGCAGAAGGCATCGCGCCCCAAGGCTTGCGCAAACGCGACTTGCTTTTAACCGCTTATCTGACGCAACGATTATGTCGCGCGCTGGTTCTTCGTTTGGATGCTCACGAATAGCACTACAGCCGCTACGGCGATTCCGAAGCCGATGTATCCAACAAACACGTTTCGGCTCAGCCCAAACGCTAAGTAGCCCACGCTTGCCATCAAAGCGGCCAGAACAGCATAAGGCAGCTGCGACTGGAAGTGGTCTACAACCTTACAGCTAGCTCCCGCCGACGAGAGCACGGTTGTGTCGGAAATTGGGGACGAGTGATCCCCAAACACAGCTCCTGACAGTACCGCTGACATCGCCGGCAACAGCAGGCTGATGTCTATTGCGTACGCCACCGCGCCCGCGATTGGCAACACAATTGCGAATGTGCCCCAAGACGTCCCAATACAAAACGCCATGACCGCCGCCGTAAGGAACATAATTAGCGGTACAAAGCCACTATAAATACCGGCGCCCTCTATCACACTTGCAAAGTACCTGCCAACTTCAAGCCGGCCAATCAAAGTGGAGAGAATCCAGGAAAGGCACAAAATGCCTATCGCCGTTCTCATAGACTTCATGCCCGCCCAAACTGCCTTGTTGTACTGCGCCTTTGTGACTTCGCCGGCTTTTACGTGCCTAAGGCCAAGGTAGAGGGCCGAGACACCGCCCGCAATGCCACCAAGTAGCAACGACATAGACAGCGACATGTTGTCCATTATAGAGTAGACCAGACCGTCCGCAGCGATTTGCTCGGCGGACGCTGCTTGAAAGCCTGTTGTTATCATAGTGCCCACAGTAGCGACCACAAGGCAGATGATGGGCAGCCAGAAATCCCAAACAGTTCCGATTTTAGATTCTACCTCAGCCAGTTCCAGCCCGGCGCTCATATCGTCGGCAGACTCGTCCACCTCGCCTTTGGCGGTTTGGGCCTCATACTTCTTCATTGAGAACATGTTAAAATCGAATATGATCGTTATAAGCACCATGCCGATAGCGGCGAACACATAGAAGTGGTAGGGTATCATCCGGATGAAATCCATGAATACGTTGCCTTGGTGCCCTATTTCTTCGTATACAAGGAGTATGTTGCCCATGATAGCCACCGCCCAACTCGAGACGGGGGCCGCGATACATATCGGCGCCGCAATTGAGTCTACGTTGTACGTGACCCTTGCCCGAGAAAGCTTGTGGTTGCCTGCCATTGTCTTGCCGATGTTGCCGTTGACCATGGCGTTAAAGTAGTCGTCAATCATAAGTATAACACCGATAATAACGGTAATGAACTGCACGCCTTTGCGGGTCTTCACTCTCTTTGCAACGCTCTGCACAAAAGCGCGCGAGCCGCCGGTAATAACCACAAAAGCCGTGATGATACCTAAGCCCAGCAGGAAAATGATTATAGAGAAGTACCACCTACTCGCGAACCCAAAGAGTTGGGTCGCGTGGAAATTGGGGTGAATCATAACCTCAACTACCGTGTCGTAGGCCCCTTGCACTTGCGTTGGCCCGGTAAAAAATATCGACATTATTGCCCGCTCGATCGTCCTTACTGTGCCAAAAAGGTTGAAATTCGACACCATGAACGACGATGCAATAATACCCACTGTCATCGACAACAAAATGCGCTTTGTCAAAAACACGCACGCGATTGTCAAAATTATGGGTATCAGTGTCCAGGCCGTTGCCGCTAAGTACACTTGCTGTTCCATAACCGCCAATGCCCCCTCAAAAATGTGATGAATACGTCAGCTGATAATCTTTGCATATCATAGCACAAATAAGCTTTATTGACAATATTCCATAAATAACGACATGGCGATAACAGCTTATTTTGCCAGCTTTTATTTTGGCTGTATTGCCATGTAATGTTTTCGATAAACCAAATGTTTAGTAAGAAGTGCACAACTTTTGTATAGTGTGTAAAAATTTTAGAAAAAATAATGAATTGAAGCTGAATTTGTGGTATCCTTTGTGATGTGGCGTGAATCGGGACCTAGGGCGTGTACGTGCGCTCCGGTGGTTCCAAAAAAAGTTTGGAGGAGATTGCTTGTGTTTGCTGATCTGGTTCTAAATCCTGTAACACTGTCAGTCGCACTTATGATTGTACTCTGTTTACTTAGGTTCAATATTATTCTGTCGGTTCTCATATCTGCTGTTTTTGCTGGTCTTTATGCGGGTATGCCGCTGAGTAATATGGTGTTCGAAGGTGTAACGGACCTAAGCCAAATTCCCCTTCGCATGCAGCCGTTCGCCGTGGTGGGCGAGGAGGCGATAACAGTGTCCGGCGCTATGCAAGCATTCATCCCCGGTATGGCCGGTATGAACAACATTGCGCTGGCCTACATTTTGCTGGGGGCTCTTGCTTATGCGCTCCAAGCTTCCGGGCTTGCTACAAAATTCGCCAATGCTCTAAACCGGCTCTTCGGCAGGACTGGGTGGTTGTTCCTTATAGTTCTCGCAGTGGTTGCCAGCTTCTCCCAGAACATAATTCCTATACATATAGCGCTTATTCCGATTCTGGTGCCGCCGCTGCTTGTTATGATGAACAAGCTGAAGATTGACCGCAGGGCGGCAGCCTGTTCGATTGCTTTCGGTCTAAAAGCGCCATACATTTTGCTGCCCTTCGGATTTGGCCTTATCTTCCACACCATTTTGCGCGATAATATTACCAGTAGCGGCCTGGACGTAACGGACGCCAGAATCTGGCCGTACATGATTCCGCTGGCCAGTGCAATGCTTTTTGGCTTGCTGGTTGCCATCTTCATCACATATCGCAAGCCCCGGGAGTACGAGGACAAACCCCTCCTCGTGGCAGCGGAGGTAGATGAGGACGATATCAAAGGGGAGTTTAAGCTCAAGCATTGGGGCGCACTCCTTGGTGCTTGCGCTACCTTTGGTATGCAAATTTGGGCGCAAAGGGTATTCCCCGGCTCTCCGCTCTGGGCGCTTTCTCTTGGCGCTACAGTAGCGCTGCTTATCATGTTCGCATTCGGCACGCTCAGCCCCCGCAGAGAAAAGCTCAACGAGGCAATTAAAGGCGGCATTGGGCTGATGGGCTTTATAGCCTTTATCATGCTGGTTGCGGCCGGCTATGCGGGTGTGCTGCGCGCAACCGGCGGCATCCAAACACTTGTGGACGCCGCGCTCTACTTAGCCGGCGACAACATGCTCCTTGCGCTGATTGCCATGCAAATTATCGGTCTGTTGATCACCATGGGTATCGGCACTTCCTTCGGCACAATTCCTCTTATTGCCGCTGTGTTTGTGCCCTTTATGATGGGAATGGGCTTTTCCCCGGCAGCCATCATCGTGACTATCGCAGCGGCGGGCGCTACCGGTGACGCCGGTATGCCTCAGTCCGACACCGCCCTTGGCCCAACCGCCGGCCTGGACGCCGACGGGCAGCACGACCACATCAAGGACACCTGCTTCCCCACCTTTATGCACTTCAACTTCCCTATAAAGATTGTGGGCATAATTGCTGCTATGATTCTAGCTTAAGAAGCGACCCGTACAAATTCCCCACCGGCAAATGAGCCGGCCGCTCCGAAGCGGATATTGCACAAAAAACCCTCCTGTTGTAGGCTAACTACGACAGGAGGGTTGTTCTTGCGTAGAAAAAGCTCAGGTAAAACGATGACTCGGAAATCCCTCGGCCAGTGGCCGAGGGATTTAGTATTGGTAGCTAAAGCCAAAAGCCTATTTAGCGTGGCGCTAACCGTGAACAAGTATTGGGAACAAAGTCCCCACGGTCAAAAGCGCAAGCCCTGCAAGGCTCCGCTTGGAAAACCTCTCTCCCAAAAATAGCCGGGCAAACCCCATCGTGAGCACTATACTCAACCTGTCTATAGGCACAACATGGCTTGCGTTCCCAATTTGAAGAGCATGGTAGAACAAAAGCCAGCTTGCTCCTGTAGCTACACCTGATAAAATCAGGAACTTCCAGCTTTTGCCGTCCACTTGACTTATTTTTTTCTGACCGCCTGTCATAAAAACCATTAGCCAGCTCAAAGGTACCACAACCATTGTTCTTATAGCCGTCCAAAGATTGGCCTCTATGTCGGCGACGCCAACCCTGCCGAAAATATGCACCATGCTCGCAAACACCGCTGCCAGCACTGCGTAAAACAGCCATCCCCTGCCGGTCTCTTTTTCTTCGCCCTTGCCCTCACTTTTCTTTAACTCCAGCATCATCCAAGTGCCTGTGCCCATCAGGACCATGCCTGCTACCGTAATCCAACCGGCAGGTTCGCTCAAGATGGTAAAAGCTAAAATCATGGTGAGAATCGTGCTGCTCTTGTCTATCGGGACAACTTTGTTCACATTGCCAAGCTTGAGCGCACGGAAGAAACACAACCAAGAGCCGCCTGTCGCAAGTCCCGATAAAACAAGGAAGACCCAAGTTCTGCCTTGTATATGCCAAATGCCGCCCCCAGAACCCACCACAAACACCATAAGCCATGCAAATACGAGAACTACTATCGTCCGTATAGCTGTGGCTAAATGGGAGTCAACATTACTTATTCCAATCTTCGCCAGTATCGTTGTTAACGCCGCAAAAACTGCTGCTCCTGCAGCATACAAAAACCATAATTCCATTATTGTTCCCCATTTGTTTGTTTAGGTGTTCTGCTGCATGGCTGTGCAATCACATGGATTTGTACTCAAGCTCATGGCTCTTTATATTTACACGGGTGCAGGGCGGTACCGACTGTGTGATAAACACATTGCCGCCAACCACACTGCCTTTGCCGATAACGGTTCCCCCGCCAAGAATAGTCGCACCCGCATATATCGTCACTTCATCTTCAATGGTGGGGTGGCGCTTTTTACCCCGCAGACTTTGGCCGCCGCGGGTAGACAGACCGCCCAAGGTTACACCCTGGTACAGCTTTACATGCGCTCCAATTTTCGTTGTCTCGCCAATTACGACCCCGGTCCCGTGGTCTATAAAAAAGTAGCGACCAATCTCCGCGCCGGGGTGTATATCTATTCCGGTCATGCTGTGCGCGTGTTCGGTCATCATCCTTGGAATAAGCGGAACCGATAAGAGGTGCAACTCGTGAGCCAGGCGGTATACGCTTATTGCATAAATACCGGGATACGCAAATATAATCTCGTGCTTGCTGCGAGCCGCCGGGTCGCCGTCATAAGCGGCCTGTATATCGGTCATGAGAACTTCAAGAAGCTCGGGCAGCTTGCTTAAAAAATCGCGGCATACCTCGCCTGCTCTGCCGTAAGCGCCGGAGCAGCACGCAATATTTTCGGCTTCGGAATTTAACGCTCGGCATATTTGGCGCTGCAGCTTGTCTTTAACCTGCGCTATGATACCGCGCACTCCACTCTTGTCGCAAACCGTACCTTTCCCGTAAAAATAACCCGGAAACAGCAGCTTGCGAAGGAGTGTTATAACCTCTTCGATTTCGTCTTTGTCAGGCAGATAGTCCGGGTGTTTAGTCTCATCGCTCAAGTTCTTCTCATAGCTTGACAAAATTTCTGATATAAGTTTATCCATACCTTGTTCCACAACAATCACCTTGCTTCTGCGTTTTATTTTGATATAATAGCTATGTGCTCTATATAGTTCTATTATATCAACATTGTACGCCTAATGTTATTTGAAATCAAGACTAAATTCAAAGCTGCACTTAACAAAGCAAGTGCAGCCGCACCCACACAACGGAGGTAGCTTATGTCAAAAATAGCGAACAATCTCACCGATCTTATCGTGAAAACCCCGCTGCTTCGGCTGAGTAAATACGCCACAGTACACAATTTAAAAGCAACGCTTGTCGCCAAGCTGGAATACTACAACCCTGCCGGCAGCGTCAAAGATCGCATTGCGTGGGCTATGGTTGACGACGCCGAAAAGGGTGGCAAACTAAAACCGGGGGCTGTAATCATAGAGCCCACCAGTGGCAATACCGGCATAGGACTCGCCGCGGTAGCCGCCGCAAAAGGGTATCGCATCATTTTGACAATGCCGGAAACCATGAGTATTGAACGCCGCAAGTTGCTCGCCGCCTATGGCGCGGAGCTTGTGCTTACCGAGGGCGCAAAGGGCATGAAGGGCGCCATCGCCAAAGCGGAAGAGCTGGCGAAACAGACGCCCGGCGCTTTCATTCCGGGGCAGTTTGTTAACCCCGCTAACCCCCAAGCACACCGAGAGACCACCGGACCCGAAATTTGGGAGGACTCAGACGGCAACGTCGATATCTTTGTGACCGGTGTGGGCACCGGCGGCACAATTACCGGCGCTGGTGAGTTTCTCCGGCAAAAGAATCCCGACCTGAAAATCATCGCCGTCGAGCCCGCCGATTCGCCAGTTTTGTCGAAAGGTCAGGCCGGGCCTCATAAAATACAAGGTATCGGCGCGGGGTTTGTCCCCGAAGTGCTAAATACCGGTCTATACGACGAAATTATTGCCGTGCAAAGCGACGACGCCTTCAAAGCCGGGCGAGAGATTGCGCGTACAGAGGGCATCCTTGTCGGCATTTCCTCCGGCGCTGCGGCATGGGCTGCGACACAAGTTGCTCTGCGCCCGGAAAACGCGGGGAAACAGGTTCTGGTCATCCTGCCGGATAGCGGGGAGCGGTATCTCTCAACGCCGATGTTTGACGCGCAATAAAAAATAATAGCTACCCTAGCCGAATTATCGACTTTCAAACCCGCGCTGGTATAAAGCTCAATTTTCGACCTTTTTACAACACAGCCAGACAGCGATTCCTAGACGCTGTCTGGCTGTGCCAATTCCAAAGCTGCAACATTTACTTGCGAAGCAACTACTAGGAAACATGATCTACCGCTGCTTCAAATTTCAATATAGCGAATTTCGTTGCCAAAGTGAGATATGTATTTTCTCAAGCCGTCAAAACTAATCCAAACTGTTGCGGTGTTATCTTCAGGGTGTACGCCCAGCTTTTCCTTTCCCAGCAAATCCTGGTCAAATACTACAGTTACGGAATGATTCTCATCGTTAATAATCCCTAAAGGTGTTACAGCTCCTTTTTTTAGCCCAAGAAATGACTGCAGCCTCTCTTCGCTGGCAAAGCCCAGCTTGGTCGAGTCCAGGTTAAGCTGAATGTTCTTTAAATCGGCCTTTTTGTCAGGGGACAAAACGATGAGGTAGTGACTCTTTCCCTTCGCGTCTCTGAGAAACAAATTCTTGCACACCAAACCAACTTCCATGAGACCCAACTGCACCACCTCATCGACGGTGTATACAGCTTGGTGTTCTACTATCTCGTGGGGGATATCCAGCTCGGATAAAGTAGTGAGGATTTCGCCGCGGCTTTTCATTTCTTAGTTCCCTTTCTTTATACATCCGATATGGTTGGCTTGTGGCCAGAAAGCCTATACCTGCTGATTTTATCACGTTTCCACCGATATAGCAATCGTACCAGAGCAATGCATAGCAAAACCATGCACATTTTTTGCTTCATCGGTTTTCTTCACCATCAATCACATAAACCCGCCTCGTCTCTATCAGCGCGTGGATATCGCTCACAGAGATCGTTCGCTCTCTTATTTCGTTCCTAAAGCGTTGGGGGCATTCCCACACCGAATAGTGTATTGTTGCCATATCGCCGTCAAGCTCAATCCCGCTGATTTCAGCGCCTCCTCTGCCTTCAAACAGCATAAAGGAGACGTCTTCTGGGACACTGTGCAGATAAATATTTCCGCCCGCGGTTACAGTACCAAACGCAAACATGCCTCCAACTAGCAGGTACGAATCATCCAGCCACCACGCCCACGAGTGTGTCCACTGGGGATAAGGCCGATCCTCATCAAAGCCATACCCTTCAATGTTGCTCCTTGTGTGCGTTTCGGCGGCAACATCAAAAATATAGAGGTCTCCGATAACTTCCCACCCAATATTCGAGATATAAGCAAGTCTGTCTCTTGCAGGAGATACCGCCGGGAAACTGGGCACTGCCCAGCCTCCATCGCTCAAAAGAAGCAATTCACCGCTGCCCAGCACAATATCAACAGCGCGCGGCGATTCCACAATACCAGACCATTTGCTCGAAAACCTCAGCATAGCGTCATGCGCAAGTGGTACGTCAAAGACACTGCCGGACTGTATGCCGGGTTCTTCAAAGAAGCGGGACCTTTCATATGGCAGCGGGAACAATATGTCATATTCAAGTCCCCATGTATAAACATACCTTGCCCTCTGCCCACCGCCCGCAACGGTTATGAGCACCGTTTCCCAGCTTGCGGGGGCTGAGATCATAAGCGCGTAATCCTGCGGGGTACCATGTATGTGGTATATAACCTCGCCCGGCAGAGAACCTGTAGTATGCTCAAAGCCGTTAAAGCTGTGCGCTCCCCTAGCTGTTTGCACAATGATAACAGAGTTCTCATAGCGGGGTACAACCAAAAAGTTGTCGCCGCCACTCTCACCAATTTCCAACTGCCCTAAATTCTGTATTCGGCTGATCGCCTCCTGATTTGCACTTCGGCTCAAATTGGCTACCCCGAACGTGCTGCTGTCGTCTATATTGTTAATCTCCGCAAAAATCTCAAAGGCTGAGTTTTGACGCCATGTTTGTGTGTCAGCCAAAGGCTCAATTAGTAAAGTCTCCGATTGTTCGAGCATATTAGTCGCAATGAAAGGTATAAAACCGCCAACTTCGCTGTTATGAAATGTTTGTACTCGCTCTATCCCGTCATTGTCAATGTACCGCATATACATTTGCACTCCGCGCACGTGGTCCATCGCCCTGGCAAAGTGTTGGCCTGGGAGAAAAATATCATACTGGCTGAGAACCTCCTTCTCTACAATTGACCATACACCGTCTCTAAAATCATCTTCGGCGTGTATAAACCGCAAGTCGAATATCGGTTGGTGTGTAAAAAACACCACGGGCCAGATAAACGAATCCCACTCAGCGCCAGGGAACATCTCCAAATATTCTTCGGAACTCATTCCTACCGCAAACAGGCTTTGGCCCCTCCTTACTTCAAGCCATTGCCCCAAAAGAGGGTTGTAACGGAACGATAAAATCAGTGGTTCAGCCACCGACGCAAATGTTTTCTCCACCACAGCATATAATGAATCCGATTCCACAAAACTCACAGAAACCTCCTCGATATGTGGGTTGCCGTGAGACAAAGGTGATGCAAGAACGGCACGACCACTTGCGGCGTCGGTTTCGTACATAAAAGCAACTGATGGAAAATTAACTATTTCGTTATACCAACTTGCGGAATGGTTCCTGCTTTGCGGCGAGAGTGTATGCGCAATAATAGCATCGCTTTCCCCTCCACCGCAGCCGCTGACTACACCGATATTTGAAACCGTGAGTGATTGCGTGCGGTTAGAAACGCTAAGGAGCGCGGGCGTTCTATCAAGGGACATCGGTGAAGTTGGTTCCCCCGGCTGTGGCTGCAAGTTTGCATCGGCCTCTAAGTAAGCGTCGGTACTGCCTGTCTCCCCCGCTTCTTCCCGCAGCTGAACATCATCATTGCCGCAAGCAGATAGCCCTGCAATTAACAGAAACAAAATCAACAATAGCTTTATATGTGGTTTGATCATTTCGCTATACCCCTTGATTATTTCCTCATCGCATAGATAGCAAAGGCATAAAGGTAATACTCTGTCATTCACCGCGATTTGCTCAAAATATAGCACTCTACCGTTGTCCCTGTATCTGGCGAGCTTTTAAGTGAAACCTTGCCGCCGTGGTGCCCCGCGATATGCTTAACAATAGAAAGGCCAAGCCCTGTACCCCCCGTTTTCTTCGAGCGGGATTTGTCCGCCCGATAAAACCGCTCAAACACGCGGCTTTGGTCTTCCCGCGAAATTCCTATGCCGGTATCGGCCACGGCAATCACGCAGAACTCGCTTTCCTTCGCCAGCGTAACCGTAACCGAGCCGCCCTCTTTGTTGTACTTAATTGCGTTGTCAATCAGGTTATACAAAAGCTCGTCGATCATCTGCATGTTGGCTGTAATAGACAGCCGCTCACCAGCTACGTTTATGGAGATACGCCGCTCGTCCGCCCTCTCCCGCAAAATCTCCGCTACCGACAACGCGACCTCATGCAAATCAAACTCTGTATACTGCGCGTATACCTTGCCTTCGTCAAATTCAGATAGCTTAATTATGTCCTCAATAATGTTTATAAGCCGCTGTGTTTGCAAGGTGATTTTCCCGGCGAACGCTTTTATGTCGCCCTCTTTGGCCATACCGTTTTCAATCATCTCGCTTAGTGCGCCAATGGTGGTCAGCGGCGTTTTGAGCTCGTGCGATACATTTGCAGAAAATTCCCGGCGTTGTTTTTCCGCCTCGTGCTTTTCTGAAATATCGAGAAAAAGAATTACGCCGCCATCCAGCTTTTCGCTGGCATAAACACAGCTGAAGTAAACGCGGTATATTTTATCCCCAAGCCCAAATGTAGTCTCTGTATCCACGCCGTACAAGCACTCTCTTACTCCCCCGGAAAACTCCATGTCGCGGCAGATATGCAATATACTTTTGCCGACCATGTCTCTCTCCGAAAAAATATCCGACGCACTTTTGTTGACGAACAGCATTACGCCAGACTTATCGATTAAAATAAGCCCTTCTTTCATGTTGCCGGTTATGGCTTCAATTGTATCGGCGCGGTTTTTTAGCATGATGATCTGCTTTGCTATCTCGCTCTTTTGCTGGTCTATCTTTTTGACATAAGGTAAGAGCTCGTCGTATACGTTTGGGTGCTCGCCGTCAAAATCTATACTGTTTAGCGGGTCTATTATATTCTTTGTTAGCCTGCGGGCAAGCACATTTGCCAGCAGCAGGACAACTATCGTTACACCTGCAATAGCGGGCAGCACCGCGGTGAATACCCCGGTTATGCGCTCCATAGTTTTAGAGACGCGCAGAACATTGCCGTCCTCGAGGCGTATCGCGTAGTAATATGTCTCTGTGCCTAGTGTCCTGGAATAGCGCATCGCCTGTCCGCGCCCGGTTTGTATAGCTTCTCTAAATTCTTCTCTGTCGCTATGGTTTTCAAGGTGTGTGGCGTCTGCCTTGTTGTCAAGCAGCACTCTGCCATCCGGCGCTATGATGGTCAGCCGCGCGGCGTCGGGGTCGGCGTTCATGTAGTCGTAAAAGCCTATCACAGGGTAGGCGTTATTGAGCAGGTCCGCGATGAGAACAGCCCTGTCTCTTACAGCCTCCATCTCTCTGTTTCTCATCGCGCCGTAAACAAGAGCGCTGACCGAAGCTGAGAGCATCAGCGCACACAGCAAGATAAGCCCAAAAAAGTTTAAGTAAATGCGTTTTTTCAAGCGCTTCACTCCCCTAATTTATAGCCGACATTGCGTATTGTTTTTATCTGGCCACCCGCGCTGCCCAGTTTTTGGCGCAATGAGCGGATATGCATATCAAGCGTACGGCTTTCCCCCGCGAAATCGTAGCCCCAAACAGCCCCCATAATTTTATCCCTGTCCAGCGCCAGCCCTCTGTTGAGAATCAGGTAGTATAGCAGCTCGTACTCTTTGTAAGTCAGCGTTACTTGCTTACCGTCTACGCAGACAGACCGGCGGGTGTTATCCAGTAAGATACCGCCGTATTCCAGATACTCGCCCTGCACCGATACCGCACCACTTCTTCGCAGCACTGCGTTAACCCGGGAAATAAGCTCCATAATGCCGAATGGCTTGGAGATATAATCGTCCGCGCCCAAATCCAGCCCTTTAACTTTGCTAAGCTCGCTGCCTTTTGCGCTCAGCATAACTATTGGCAATGTTTTGGTCTGTGGGGCACTTCTCAGCCTTTTAAGTATGGCCAGACCATCGTCACCCGGCAACATAATGTCGAGCAGGACGAGGGCGGGCAGACCATCGCAAAGTGCCGCAAAAAAATCTTCGCCGCGCTCGAAGCCCAACCCGTCAAACCCGGCGGAGTTCAGCGCGTACAACACCGTTTCGCGAATATCCTCGTCGTCCTCGACTAAATAGATTTTTCGCACGGTGTTACCCTTCTTTCGCATGCCTGCCTGTGATAGAAAACATCACCCACTCGGCAATGTTTACCGCATGGTCGCCTATGCGCTCAAAGTATTTGGCAATCATCAAAAAGTCCAGCGCTTGCTCGCCGTTTGCTATATCGGCGCGGATAAGCTCTATCAGGTCGGCCCTAACCCTGCCGAACAAATCGTCGACCACATCGTCGTATTCAATTACCGAGGCTGCGAGATCTAAGTCCTTTTTCACAAAAGCATCTATGCTATCCGTTACCATTTTTACTGTGGCTTTTGCCATTTGAGGGATATGTTCAAGCTCTTTGATGTACGGCGTCCCGGCAAGCATAATTGTAATCTCGGCAATATCGGCAGCTTGGTCGCCAATGCGCTCCATGTCGGTAATCATCTTAAGCGCCGCGGAAATAAGGCGCAAATCGCGCGCTACCGGCTGTTGCCGCAAAAGCAACTTTAGGCAGAGCGCCTCGATATCTTTCTCTTTTTGGTCGGCCTCCTGCTCGTAGGCAATGGCCTTTTTCGCCAGCTCTATGTCTTGCTCCCGCAGCGCCTGTGTTGCCAGAGCAATGGCTGTTTCTATAAGCGCGCCCATCTCCACGAGCATATTGTTAAGCTGTCCTAGCTGCTCCTCAAATTTGCTGCGCATTAGCCAAACCTCCCTGTAATGTAGTCCTCGGTGCGTTTGTCTTTTGGCACTGAGAAAATCTGATCGCTCTCCCCGTACTCGACCATCTCGCCGAGCAGGAAAAACGCAGTCTTATCGGAAATCCTGGTGGCCTGCTGCATGTTGTGGGTCACTATAACGACAGTGTACTGCCTCTTGAGTTCGGTGACAAGTTCTTCTATCTTTGAAGTCGAGATCGGGTCAAGGGCCGAGGTGGGCTCGTCCATAAGCAGCACCTCGGGGCTTACCGAGAGTGCGCGAGCTATACACAGCCGCTGCTGCTGCCCCCCGGAAAGCGAAAGCGCGCTCTTTTTCAACCGGTCCTTTACTTCTTCCCAAATTACCGCATCCTTCAGTGCCTTCTCCACAATTTCATCGAGTTGATATTTTGATTTAACGCCGTGCGTTCTTGGGCCGTAGGCTATGTTGTCGTATATGCTCATAGGGAACGGGTTGGGTTTTTGGAAGACCATACCCACCCGCTTGCGCAGCTGGTTTATGTCGATGTCGCCGTATATATCCTGGCCGTCTAGCAAAAGCTCGCCGGTAATCTTGCAGCCCTCTACAAGGTCGTTCATGCGGTTTAGGCTTTTGAGCAGTGTGGATTTACCGCAGCCCGACGGCCCGATAAACGCCGTAATGGCACCGGACTCTATGTTCATTGAGACATTTTTTAGCGCCTTAAAGTCATTATACCACAACTCTACGCCACGCAGAATAATTTTATCCATTTTGCTCCCTCTTTACGTTACGATTTTATGAGTTTCTTAGCTGCAAACCCGCTCAGCCAGTTGATAATTATAACCATTGCCAGCAGTACCACACCGGTGGCTGAGGCCTGGTTGACATAAAAACCCTCGCTTGCAAGGACGTACATATGTACCGCGAGCGTCCTGCCGGAGTCCATAACGCTGGGCGATATCTGGGCTATTGTACCCGCCGTAAACATCAGGGCCGCAGTCTCGCCCACAACCCTGCCCATGCCCAGTATAACGCCGGCCAGAATACCGGGTATCGCGGTTGGCAGCACAATGCGGAATATTGTACGAAGCTTGCCCGCTCCAAGGGCAAAGCTGCCCTCCCGGTAAGATACCGGCACCGAAAGCAATGCCTCCTCGGTTGTGCGCATGATAAGCGGCAGTATCATAATGGACAATGTAAACGCGCCCGCAAGCATGGAAAATCCCCAGCCCAGCGCCATAACAAAGAAAAGCATACCAAAAAGGCCAAAGACAATGGACGGTATGCCCGAGAGCGTCTCTGTAGTGATGCGCACAATCTTGATAAGCTTGTTGCCGCTGCCGGCGTACTCCGCCAGAAATATAGCGCTGAATATCCCCAACGGGCCTGCCAAAATCAGCGCTAGAATCACCATTATGACCGTGTTGACTATAGCCGGCATCATCGATACATTGGTGGTGTTGTGTTCCCACTCAAACAAGCTAAGGCTCATATGAGGCAAACCCCGGACAAGTATGTAGCTCACAAGAAACAGCAATACCGCGAAGGTGAGCAGGGCGGCAATCGTGACAAGAAGGAACAAGGCTGCCGAAAAAGGGTTCCTTGTGTACCCGCGCAGCTTGTCTTTCCACGTTACTATGTTAATCGCGTTCATTAGTACCTCTTCCTCCCTCTCAGCAAGTTAAACAGCAGGTTGATTATAAGGATGAAAACAAACAGCACAACGCCTGTCGCTATCAGCGCTTCGCGGTGCAGCTCGGCAGCGTAACCCATTTCCATAACGATATTCGCCGTCAGAGTGCGCACGCCTCTAAACAGTCCGGCAGGCATTCGCGTCTGGTTGCCCGCCACCAGAATAACGGCCATTGTCTCCCCTATAGCGCGGCCAATACCGAGAATTATGCTGGTCATTATCCCCGAGCCGGCAGCGGGCACCACTACAAAAAACACGCTGCGCTCGTGGCTTGCACCCATCGCCACCGAGCCTTCGTAATAGCTGTCCGGCACGGCGCGAATAGCCGCCTCGCTTACACCGATAATAGTGGGCAAAATCATGATACCAAGCAGTATCGAAGCGGTGAGAATGCTCTGACCGTTACCCCCGAACTGTGGCCCAAAAACATCGCGGATAAACGGCACAATTACAACCAGCCCAAAAAAACCGTATACAATCGACGGTATTCCGGCCAGCAGCTGGGTAGCGGGTTTGAGAAAGCTGTACAAAAACGGCGGGCAGAATTTTGCCATAAATATCGCGGTTAGTATGCCTATCGGCACTCCTACAACGATAGCGCCCGCCGTTACATATATGCTGCCGAGTATCATGGGCAATATACCAAAAAGCGCAGGCAGATCCGCCGGCGCCCACACTCTGCCCAAAAGAAAGTCGAACACACCTATCTCGGCCATAGCCGGTACGCCGTTCCAAAACAGAAATACGCATATTAGCAGCACCGCCAAAATAGATGCGGTTGCTGCTAACATGAATACGTATCTCATAATCGTTTCTCTTGAATGTTTACTCATACGTATTATTCCTTTGTCGTTTTATTGAACGTCCGACCAACGGGTAAGCTCTCCTGTAAAGATTTGGCGAACCTGTTCGCTCGTCACGTTAGTTATGGGGTTTGCGTTATTTACGACTATCGCGATTCCGTCCTTGCAGATGGTTATCTGTCGGCCAAGCTGCTCCATTTCGGAATCTCTTACCTCGCGGCTAGACATGCCGATGTCGAGCAGACCATCAATGGTACCGGTTATACCTGCACCCGAGCCGCTGACATGAACCTCTATGCTGGCGCCTGGGTTGAGTGCGCGGTAGCCTTCGCTCAGCCTTTCCATAACGGGAGCAACCGAGGTAGAACCGCCAATTACAATTGTGCCGCTGTGGCCGGCGCTTTGGAAGTCCGGAGCGTTAAGGTCAACGGGGATGTAGTTTTCCGCGACAATCTCCTGACCCGGGGCGGAGATGATAAAGTCGATGAATTCCTGGGTTAGCGGGTCAATGTCGCCTGCGGTGACAATGATAAATGGTCGGGCGATTACATAGCTGCCGCCTAGAATATTCTCGGCAGTGGGGGCTACACCGTCAACGCTGATAGGTCTAATTGTGTCGTTGATAGAACCGGTGGATATGTAGCCGATTGCATAAACGTCACCAGCAACGTTGGTCATGATAGCGTTGGTGCCGTTGCCGATAGTTGCCTCGGGGCTGGTCATGTCTGTTACGGTGCCATCGGCGCCGCGGACTTCAACACCGGTCAGCTCAATGAAAGCACCGCGGGTGCCCGAGCCGCTCTCGCGGGAGACAACCGTGATTTCCCTGTTTGCGTTGAAGTCTTGGCCTGACTGGCCGGATTGTCCGCAACCCGCAAATATCAAAAGTACGGTCATTAAGGCTACTGCTGACACAAGAATTTTTTTCATGTCTTTCCTCCATGTTATATACTATAGACCGAATTATAAGGCGCGAATGTAAAGATCAAATACAGGTGTTTGTAAAGTCTGGGTAAAATTTTGTCAAGCCTTACCTCTTAAAGCGACCGCGATATAGCGCAAAAAGAAAATCCCTATTAGGACATATGTCCTAATAGGGATTTTGCCCTATAGCAGGCGTGTTATAACATGGGTTGTTTCGTTTGTGCAAGTTGCTGCGTTTTATTTTCTTGCGCTCATCTTCTGTATATGCAGTTTAACTTCTTTGAAGGCTGAGCGCACGTCAAGCTCTTCAAGCGTATCTATAAGGGCATCCGTCATCTCTGGTGTCATGTATTCTTTTTCTTTGGTGAGGTTGGAGGTCTGTATTTGTATGACCCGCCGCAGAATGGCGTCGCGCGGTTCTTTCTCCGCGACCATTTTGGCAACGGTATTGTTCCTCGCCGCGAACTGAATGAGGTCTTTGTTCAGCTTGGCGTAGTTCATCTTAAAGTTGTCGCCGGTGTATGCGGCAACCCACGCCTTATACTCAGCCGACTCAACCATGTTGTACTCCGGTGTATCTTCTACAGCTTCGTCTTCATCGGCTTCCGCGACAAATACGGCTTTGACCTTGCCGCGCGCGGAATAAGGCAGCCCACGTGTAAGCTCAAATGCTTCGAGCGCCGCGTCGCTGACAGGGTTTTCTGCGCGTGTGGCAACAAGTTCGCCGCGCCTGTTAATAGCAAAGGATTCGGTATTATCAGTTCCCTCGTAGATAATCTTCAGCCCCGCGCCGCCTGAGCACATCTTGAATTTATAGGCCATAGCGGGAATTTTGGTCAGTTCAACCATAGGTGTGCGGATAATGTTCACGCTAGAAAACCCCTTTGTTTAGTCGTATTTTGTATATATATCGTACCCAAGAAACGCCGCTGTATATTGGCTATATTAGTATACCATCGGCCCCGCGTTACCGCAAGCGCTATTTTCGGCTGGTGTAAACGCAGGTTAAAAAGCAGCCGCTACACGGTATCTTTATTGACGCGATATAAGTAAGCCATCCTTGACAAGCCTTGAAATTGGTACTATATTTATTTTTGCCAACCAGCTAAATTTTAGATGCAAAGTTAGAAGCACAGTCCATCTAAGGGTAATATGAGGTGAATTGAAGATGACAAGGCTTGGTATAACGGCCATATTACTTCTTGCTCAAGTGTTTATAATCGTAGAATTGGTGAGTAGGGTCGCCGATTATCTTCCTATTATCACCACAATCAGCTATGCTATAAGCATTTTGATTGTCCTGTGGCTTATAAAAAAGGACGAGCCATCCACATATAAAACCATATGGATTATAATTATAATGGTGTTGCCCGTGCTGGGCGGGGTTCTCTACCTCATATTTGAGGAGAACCCTCGCGTAAAGAGAATTGACGCCCGCATAAACGCGGAGCACGACGCAATATCCGACCTTCTGCATGAAGACGACGCGCAACACAAAGAGCGGGAAGGCAATAGGCTAGACGGCTGTTCCCATTACATTCAGCTGGTTTCGTCTTACCACCCATATAAAAATACCGGAGCTAAGTATTATCCTCTGGGCGAGCTGATGTTTGAGGATATGTTGACAGAGCTTGAGGCTGCCCAAAAATCTATCTTTATAGAGTATTTTATCATATCCGAAAGTAATATGTGGAACAAAATGCTTGAGATATTGGTTCGCAAGGCCGAAGAAGGCGTAGACGTGAGATTGATTTTTGACGACTTCGGGGGAATGAAGCTTTTTACAGCATCGTATGTAGCAAGCCTTAAATCAAAAAATATCAAGGTAATACGGTTTAACCCCATGACACCTGTCTTATCGCTGTTCATGAACAACCGCAACCACCGAAAAATGCTGGTTATTGATGGGCATACCGCATTTAACGGCGGAATAAATATTGGCGATGAATATATAAACCAGAAGAAAAGGTTTGGAATATGGAAAGACGCCGGCGTTATGCTTAAAGGGAACGCGGTTTTGAGCTTTACCCACATGTTTATAAAGATATGGAATACTTTTTGCAAGCCGGAAGAACGCATAACCGAACACATGTCGTACAAAAGCCACGAAGATTTTAGCTCGCATAATGATGGAATCATTATGCCGTATGACGATTCCCCGCTTGACAATGAGCAGCGGGGCGAGAACATGTATATTGATATCCTTAATCAGTCAAGGCATTATGTTTACATTTTTACGCCGTACTTGATTATCAGCGAAAAAATGATCTATGCCTTAAAGATGGCCGCAAAACGTGGAGTTGATGTAAGAATTGTTACCCCAGGCATACCCGACAAGAAAATTGTCTTTAGGCTGACACGGTCTTATTACACATATCTGTTAAAGTCGGGGGTGCGAATATTCGAGTATTCGCCGGGCTTTATGCACGCTAAGAATTTTGTTTCTGATGACGAAATAGCAGTCGTGGGCACAATCAACCTTGACTACAGAAGCCTTTACCTGCATTTTGAATGCGCGACGCTGCTGTATAATTCAAGCGCTATAAGAGAAATAAAGGAAGACGCAATACAAACGATTGCAGTTAGCCGCGAAGTTTCGCTAAAGGATACAAGAAGGCATATTGTGAATAGAGCCGTTGACGCGCTGCTGCGTTTGTTCGCACCGTTGATGTAATGGGTTTTCTCTCGCAGCCAGCACCGAATAAATTTTATTAGCTGAGGTGTTATTATGAACTCTGAAAGTGTAAAAAGAAAACCTATTAAAGTTATAGGCTCACCGGAGTACCCAGCCCTCTTGGTGTTTTCAATCTGTAGAAGGCTATCAAAAGCCTGTGTGGCCGTGGGAAGAGGACAAACAAGCGCAGATGATGCACGAGGGAAGCGGCACTGTTAGGCTTGACCCGGATGGACACCCTTTCTGTCTGAGCACCGTTTGAGAAGAAGGGCTATACGCAAAATAGGTCGCTTTCGTGGATTAAGAATACTGCTCAAATATTTTCTTCGCTTTCTTGCGAATTATATCCCGGATATGGGGAGGGTCAAGCACCTCGATAAACTCCCCAAATGAAAGGATTGTGCCGTAAACCCAATTATCCTCCGGCCAGCACAGCGAGACAATGTAGCTGCCGTCCGGTTTTTGCTCCTCGACAACTGCCGCAAATTCGTCAAGCACCCTGTGAGCCATTTCCGGTTTTATGCACAGCCGAAGGGTGACATCTTTGCGTTCATTGCTTGGTTGGCTTTGGCTTATCGGGATAGCCAGCAAATTCCTCTCGCCGAACATCTCGTCTGTAACAGTTAAGCTGCGTACTCTAGTCAGCTTGAACAGGCGCATATCCTGTTTTATAAGATCAAACGCCTTAAGGTACCACGCTCTTGATTTGAACCAAAGCTGCACTGGCTCAACTCTACGCCGGGTCTTTTCGCCATACGAGCTGTAGTAGTCAAATTCGGCGATTCGCCGCTCAAGTATGGCGCTCTTAAAGCCACCCCAGTAGTCTTCGCGCTCAAAGCTCCAATCGGAGAAATCAACCTCGAGCCAGCTCACAGCGGTCTTGTTAAATATAGCGGAAAGTTTCTGCAAAACGTGCTGCGTATCTGCTGACTGAATTTGAGTAAGGCCTTGCAATGCTGCGAGGATTTCGCTCTGCTCCTGCTCGCTCAGAATTGATTTGCTCAGCACAAAGTCAGGCAAAAGGCTGATACCGCCGCCCTTGCCTTTTTCAGTATATACAGGTATACCCGCCAAACTGATTGTATCAATGTCTCGATAAATAGTCCTTGAAGAAACGCCGAAACGCTCAGCAAGTTCTTTTGCCGTTACACGTTTTTTGTTGAGCAACAAGTATATTATTTCAAATAATCGGCTTGTCTGCACTGTCATCACCAAAATAAGTATACCACAAAAATGTGACAGCAGTGTGTCATATTTTATTGAGCATAAAGTTTTTTGATTTCTCACGGCGAGTATGTGAAAACCGAACTGAGCCGCTTTTGTCCATTTTTAAGATAACCCCTACAAAGTACGGATTATACATAACCCTCAACAATGAGCCTCAAGACAATTTGTGATGTCTCATTGTTTCTTTATATAAACCCCTTGACATTTATTTAAGACGAATGTATTATATATTTAAGGCGTGTGTCTTATCAAGGGGGGGCATCATGGAGAATATGAAAAAGCTACCGGATGCGGAGTTTGACATCATGAAAGTGGTGTGGGCCAACAAGCCACCCATCACCACTTCCGAAATTATGAAGCAGCTGGGCCATGAAAAAGAGTGGAAGATACAGACCGTTGTGTCGCTCATGCTCCGGCTTAGCGAGCGGGGTTTTCTGCGCTCCGAAAAGCACGGCAAAGAGCGCACGTACTTTCCGTTGGTCTGCAAGGAGGATTACCTGAAATTTGAAACCGGCAGCTTTCTCAGGCAGTTCCACGACAACTCGTTTCTCAATCTCGTTGCCACTTTGTATGGCGATGAGGCGCTCAGCGACGAGGATATCGACGAGCTGCTGAGCTGGGCGAAAGAACGGAGGGGATAGCGTGCAAAGTTTCATGATTACGCTTTTGACCACTTCTGTCGCTATGTCTGCTCTTGCGCTTATTTATATGGCTGCCACTCCACTTTTGTCAAGGCGATACTCCGAAAAAGGCCGCTACTACGTATGGCTGATTATTGTTATCGGGCTGATTATCCCGTTCCGGCCGCAGTTCGCGCCATTTTCACAGTGGGGTGTGCCAGTTGAAGCAGCGCTTACCATTAACATGGAGAGCGCCGCGGTTGCTGATGTCCATTTCCTGTATGAGGACACTGCGCTCGTTGCCGCCCTGCCCTCGTTCAAAGATACAGTGTCTGCGTCCTCTTTGCCAAGCGTTGAATGGTGGCAAATTGGATTTGCGGCATGGCTTGTTGGTATGATTGTATTCCTTACATATCATACTGTAAAGCACTATCGCTTTTTAAAAATGATGAAGCGGTGGAGCGAAAGCGTTGATGATAAGCATATACTTGAGGCGTTGCAAAGCCTAAAATCCCAGATGAGGATATCTGCACGGGTCGGCCTTTATAGGTGCTCAAGCATTGACTCTCCTATGATGATAGGCTTTACCAGACCTCGCATACTGCTGCCGGGAAACAGCTTTACGCAGGACGAGATTCACTTTATCCTGGGGCACGAGCTTGTGCATTACAAACGCAAAGACCTATACTACAAAGGCTTAGTGCTGCTCGCAGTCGCTATTCATTGGTTTAACCCTGTCGTTTATTTGATGGCTCGGGTAATAAGCTCCCAGTGCGAATCGTCTTGTGACGCGCAGGTTGTTTGGGGCACGGACACAGGCACACGTCAAAGCTATAGTGAAACGATTATCGGCGTAGTGAAATATCAATCAAAGCTGAAAACGGCGCTATCGACTAACTTCTATGGAGGCAAGAAGGGCATGAAGAATAGAATTTTGTCAATCATGGACACAAGCAGGAAAAAAACGGGTATCGCCATTCTTTGCGCAGCGCTAATCGTCACGTTGGGGACAGGCACCATGTTTGCGACAACTAGCGATACGTCGGTAGGCGAATCGCTACACTTTGCGAATCCATATATAGGCGTGACCCTGATTACCGACAACGCTGTCTTTGTACCGTACAGTGCGCCGCTGACACCGGAAGAACTTGCCGAGCGACGCACGGCAGCTTTTGAGATTTATAGAGATTTTGGGCTGCTATATGACCCGGTTTCCGACAGACTATATTTCGGCGGCGAGCTCGTGCGATATTTTGAGGATATGATTCCATTTCCAGGCTACCAAGACGCATCTTTTGGCATGAAACATTTTACTGAAAACGGCACGGTTGACGTTCGTGCGGTGAGAGACTTTTCTCAATTGACATCTAACGAGGCGACAGCTTTAATCGATGGATTGCTGGGGCTTGAACCATTCACCCAAGCAGAGTTTGACGCAAGGGATATCGACGCGCTTGCAAGTCAACCCACGCTACGCTTTTACGGCTCGCAGGAGAGCAGCCCGCCAGTGCCGGCAACAGTGTACGCGCATTCCAATCAGCCGGCCACTCCGGGAAGGCTTCTAGCAAATACATTTTTGGAGTACGAAGAGTGGGGCATAGCATTTGACAGCATTACCATCAACTCTGATGGCACAGTAAGCTTCAGGACTCCAACGAATGTTTTCTATCGGGGCCAGCTGGTGAGAACATTTGCCGATGTCGGCAATGGTTTTTGGCATTCGTCTGTGGGAAACACAGGAGGTCTGAGCATTGCCATAATTCGTGATGACACTGGAAGTATAACCGGGATAGAAGAGATACGCAGCGGGAGTCTGCCCAACGCAATCCGAGATAGAAGCGGAAATATCATCGGAGAGAGGTAGAAGAGCTTATAGGCCACAGCCGTTTGCTTGATGTGCTTGACAGCGTACCGAGCCTACCACTTGACGCAATAGGCGCCATGACAGGCGTTGAGGAACATGGCATAACATTTAGCAGAGGTCTTGAGAATTTTGACCCCCACCGCGACAATATCTATTATAACGGGCAGCTTGTACGTCAACTTGTCCACGAGACGTTCTTTGAGCGCGGCAATGTGATAATGACGTCTTATGACCAGAGCGGGAGAGCGTCGGTTTATGTGCTTTGGGATGAGGATAGAAATCTCGTTGGATTGGATGTAGTTAGGTAGCGCAGTTCTTAGCTTATTGTATTGATAATATCAAGAGGCGTTAAATAAGCGGTGTACACCACTTGTTTAACGCCTCTTTCTTTCTAATTTATGAAAAACCAAAGGTTTGTGTGGTAGAACTCGCGGTAAATATACCACATGGAAACAGTTGCGATTCCTAGGATCCCGCAAGCGTTAGATATACTCTGCCACACAAAAATAACAAACCGGGTGTAATCATCATATATTGATATAAAAACGATAGGAGTTTGCCTTTATGACACAGGAACGATATGTTGTACTATCCCTGGAATTACATATGTTTTTTGGGCGTCTTATGATGGAACATATGCTGTTCATCGAAGCTAGGCTGATGCCCGCGAAATCTGAACTCTCCAAAACGGCCGAGTGGTACAGGAGGCTGTTCGAAACTGTGCTGCACAACGCGGCTATGCTTGGCAATAATATAATCAGCACGGAGGCGCTGTCCTCCGGAGAAATGGTTACTCCCTATACGCATGCAAGTGAGCAACTCTCACAATTTTTTACGAATGTTGACATAAATCAAGATATCACAATTATGCAGGAAAAACTCAGGGGCACAGAAAGTCCCAATGTAACCCCGGCGCTGATTTCTCAGGTAAAGCAACTAAACGCAAATGTGGACCCTCTAATACACGGATTGATTGAATTTAAACACAAAGTACTCGTCGAGCTACAAGCGTGTAAAGTGTTTATTGCAGACTATCCGCTGTTAGTCAGAAATATGATGAATGAAGCTGTTGATTATCACAAGCGTTTTGCTGCACTGGAACACGGCAATGAACATCATGACGAGCAGGATTTTTTACTTTTTTGGAAGCAGGGAATGCTAGAGCATGTTATTACCTACCGCAACATGTTCGACCCGACCGAGAAAGAAATGATCGCCATTTCCGATGGCTTTGCGCAGCGTTACAGCGATCTAATGCTAGAAACGCGTATGATGAACGATGCGTTGACACCACACATTCTTGCCGCGGTGCTGAAAGAAACAATAGATTACCGCAATTTTAGTGAAACCATAGTAAAAAGAATAGTGGACTGCGAACTACAGAGCGCCATGTTCCCACAGATGGCCGACCACGCGCTGCGCGAAATAAACTATTTTGTCCGATTGCTTAAGCAGCAGCATGATGTCGCAACTCATTTATCGCAGCAGTAAAACAGAGGTAGTTGACGCATCAAACAAACTATAGCCAAGGTTTGGCCAGCCAGACTTTCGCGGATGAAAAGATTAAAGTTAACCCCAATCTTCACCACTAAGGCGATGTTGCAGTTCTTTTAGCTTTACCCTACGTTCTTGATAGTCGGGCAAAACTCCCTTCACAATCACCCAAAACCGCGACGAGTGGTTCATTTCGGTTATGTGCGCCAACTCGTGCACAACCACATAATCAATTATATCATCCTCCGCCATTACCAACCGCCACGAGAAGTTGAGACTCTTCTTGCTTGAGCAGCTGCCCCAGCGGGCTTTAGCATTGTTTACCTTAACTGCTGCCGGCATAACCATCATTCGCTTCGCGAAGCAGGCAGTTTTTTCGGTTAAGTCACGTTTGGCAAGCATACGGTATATTTTAATGCACGCCGCCTTTATTTGCTCTGGTGCCAAATCCGGCGGTATATAAAACCGCTGATCAGCAAATACTGCCCGGTTGACGCATTTAGCAACAATCGGGTATTGTTTGCCACGATAGAAGATCATATCTCCGTACCCCAAAGTGAACGAATCGCGACGTCTTGCTTGCTCTCGCGCCCACGCAAGCTTGTCTATTATCCACTCTTCTCTGGACGCAACAAATTTGTCAATATACCATTTTGGCATATGCAGCGGCGCACGTACTTCCAGGGTATCGCCCCGCAGATAAATTACGGCAGTTTTGCGCCTCGAGCGGATAAGAGTATAATTCATTGTATCACTTCCTGAATGTCTATGTCCTTCTGCGGACATTATACCCTACGTCGACAAAAACCTCAACCAATTATGTTCAGTTATCTTAAGAATTACTTTGACAAATTCTATGATCGATGGTATAATTTTAGCAACTGGTATTATCTTTAATATCAGTTGTTTTTTTGAAACTGACATAAATTGAGGGTGCATATGTTATATCCAGGAACCGAGAAGCCGTTGTTCAAGCAGCTTAGAGATGTTGTGCTGCAAATGATCGAAGAAGGCAAATACAAGCCCGGTGATCTCCTTCCTAGCGAGAGGGAACTTGCCGAAGAGTATGGCATCAGCCGTGTAACGGTACGGCAAGCCCTCAATTCTTTAGTGCAGGACGGTATAATCTTCAAAAAGCAAGGTAAGGGCAACTTTGTCGCAACAAAGCGTATTGAAACCAAACTCGACAGCCTGCTGGGCTTTGTCGAGGAGTTTGTCATCAAAAATATGAAGTGCCAAGTCTCGATTGTCAAGCAAGGATACGAGACGGCGCCGCCGGAAATCGCTTCCGCCATGCAGGTCCAAGGCGCTTCGGAGATCTTCCTGCTTGTCCGCCACATAATCGTGGAGGGCCATGCTCTGGGGGTAGATTATACCTATATCCCCCGCAGTATTGCGTACCAGCTTGGCGAGATGGATTTTCGCAAGGTGATTATCTACCGGTTGCTGGAGCAGCGCGGTTACAAACTAAGTTCTGCCGAGCAGTCAATCATTGCCGACCTCCCCAGTACCCAGGAGTGTTTGCTGTTGGAGGTAACCCCCAAAACTCCAATGTTGGTAAGGCGACGGGTAGCTTATGTGGAAGGCAACCTCCCCGTGGTTTATTCCAAGACTGTTTACCGTGGTGACCGATACCACTATACGCTTACCCTTAGCCGCTACTCCACTAGCGACCATTATCTGCTCAATACTTTGTGATGTATATAGAGCTTACCTTGATAATCGACTGCATTTCTGCGGTCGGTTTTTTTGTTTGACATTTTAGTAGAACTTATAGAGCGCACCCAAGCAGCCGCTAAATGCCCCCTATAAGTTTTGCACAAAACCATTGACAAGAATGCTTGAATATGATACATTGGGTCTAGTGGTATTGTTATTAATACCACTACTGTAAATGGCATTAGTTCTAATCGCACTTCTTAGAGCAAGTATATACGTTGCTCTAAGAAGCACTTTTGGCTCGGTGCCAAAACTGTAGAGATTCAAAGGCTGGTGAGAAGTATGGCCGTAGCGCCAATCGCCGACCAAACACACTGAACGCTCATGTCTTATAATAAAAACAACAGGAGGTTATAGGCTATGAAAAAACTGATTGCAATCGCTCTAACTTTGGTGTTGGTAACCGCTTTGTTCGCCGGATGCGCCGGCAGCGGCGGCACAACAGAAGGACAGCCCATTAGAATCGCAACGATGGTAACTACAACCGGCGTACCTATTCAATTTGCTTACGACCACGGCTTCTTCGCGGATGAAGGGCTCGATGTCGAGCTGATCTACTTCCCCACCGGCGCGCCAATTAACGAAGCATACGCCGCAGGGCAGATAGACATTGCCGCCAGTGGAATGGCTTCGGTTTTCTCCCTTGCCAACGCCGGCGCCATTTGGATTGGGGAAATCAACACCGTAGAAGGTCAGCGCATTCTTGCTCGCCCCGACCACCCGGCTGTTGCCGAGCGTGGGCAAGTACCCGGGATGCCGGACATTTTAGGCAGCGCAGATACCGTTCGTGGTATGCAGATTTTAGGGCCGCTGGGAACGACAGCTCAGTTTATGGCTATGGCATACGTTGACCGCTTTGGTTTGACTAACGCCGATTTTGACATGGTACATATGGAGTGGGGCCCAGGCTGGCAAGCTTTCCAGCTTGGCGAAGCGGACGCTGTAGCTCTCAACCCGCCATTCGCTTTCGAGGCGGTGGAGATGGGGTATGTCACTCTTGCCACATTTGAAGACGCCACCGGCGTAAATTTGAGAGACGGCCTTTTCTCCACACCGGATATGATCGAAAACCGGCGCGACGAGGTGGTTCGCTTCCTGCGCGCGGTCTACAGGGCTCAAGACGCGCTGCAGGACTTTGATACCCGGTTCCAGTTCTCAATGGACTGGTTTGCCGAGCACGGCATAACTTACGATGATTTTACAATGACAAGTGAGATTAACGCGCGGGACTACATAAACGCGGAATTTATGGCGCGCTCAGGCTACGTCTTCGGCAGCGGTATGACCGAGATTGGTAGATTCTTTACCGAGCAGGGAACCATAACCGAAGAGAACTTCCCCAACATACAAAAGTCGTTCGACGCAAGCCTGCTCTTTGAAGCTTTAGATATCAACTTCGCCGTAGACACACCATAACATTTACCGGCGCAGCACCGTAAGAATCCTGAAAAAGGAGAAATAATCGTGCAGCAAAAACAAAAGCGAGAAAACACAAAGTTCGCGCTGATTTCAGTGTTGTCACTGTTCGTTTTTCTGTGTATTTGGTGGTTTATTACCGACGTGCTTAGGCTTATGCCCAGCACCGCCTTGCCAAGCCCTATAGCAGTTGTGCGGACATTTTTTGTTAAGCTGCATGACCCGGCCCCCGAGGGCGCTACTTTAATACAGCATATAGTCGCCTCTTTGCACGTCACGGGTATAGGCTATTCCCTGGGTGCGCTGGTCGGCATCCCGCTTGGCATACTCATGGCGTGGTACAAGCCGGTAGATATGTTCGTACGCCCATTGTTCGACTTGCTGCGCCCGATACCCGGGATCGCGTGGATTCCCTTGATGCTTATTATCTTCGGCATCGGCGTGTCTTCTAGGGCTACTGTTATTTTCATGGCCGCGCTTATAGCGTGTCTTATAAACACTTATTCAGGCATACGGCAAACTAAACAGGTACATTTGTGGGTGGGGAGGACTTTTGGCGCGACGAACTTCCAGCTGCTGGTACGCGTTGCCATACCCACCTCCCTGCCCATGATACTCACCGGCTTGCGGGTCGCGCTGGGCGCTTCGTGGATGTCATTGGTCGCGGCAGAACTGCTTGCGTCCACCCGCGGGCTCGGCTTTATGATTCAGCAGTCCCGCGGGATATTCCGACCGGATATTATTATCGCGGGCATGATTGCCATTGGCGGGATAGGCGCGCTGCTCGCCAAGCTGATTACCCTGCTTGAGAAAAAGCTGCTGAAAGGCGGGCGATGGTAAATGAGCGATTTGTTGCTGCAAAGACTAAAAAGCGTCGGTGCTGCACTTATTTCATTCACAGCCTTCCTGCTGCTTTGGCATTTTGGCACCGACGGCACCGACGCGGGTAGGATGATTCCCGGCCCAATACCGGTGTTCACCAGCTTCTTCAATACATTCGTCGAGCCTATCGGCAGGTATTCTATTCTTGGGCACATGCGCGTTAGTTTTGTGCGGGTATTTATCGGCTATGCCTTAGCCGCGGTAAGCGGTATAACACTGGGTGTGTTGATGGGATGGAACCGGTATGCCGCCGCTATCTTCCGCCCGTTCTACGAGATGATACGCCCCATTCCCCCTATAGCTTGGATCCCCTTGGCGATTTTGTGGTTTGGCCTGGGCGAAGCGCCCATGATCTTTTTGATCTTCATCGCGGCCTTTAATAACATCACAATCAACTCGTACGAAGGCGCCCTCGCGGTGGACAAAACACTGATAGGGGCCTCGAAAATGCTTGGGGCCAATAAGATCCAAACCTTGTTTACCGTCATCTTGCCCGCATCGGTGCCGTCTATTTTCGCGGGGCTTCAGGTAGCTGTTTCGGTGTCGTGGGCTACAGTGGTTGGCGCCGAGATGGTGCGTTCCCAAGCCGGGGTAGGCTGGCTGATTATCAACGGGCAACATGTAAACAATACCACACAAATTTTGGTGGGTATCATCGCTATAGGCCTTGTGGGCTTTTTGCTCGCCACGCTTATGCGGGGATTGGAGGATAAGCTATGCGCATGGAACAAGCGCAGCACATGATCAACTGCCAAAACGTGGACAAAACTTTTTATAATGACAACACCGCAAATGAGGTCATAAAAGGGTTTAACCTAACTGCGGAAGAAAATGAGTTCCTGGTGTTGTTTGGGCCGGGGCAGTGCGGCAAAACCACGATTATAAACCTGCTGGCCGGGCTGGACGCCCCAACCGATGGCGTCATTGAAGTAAACGGTGCTCGGGTTCTTAAGCCTGGCCCAGAGCGCGGGGTGGTCTATCAGTCGGTCGCGCTCTTCCCGTGGTTGACTACTATGGGGAATGTAGAATACGGGCCAAAGGTGCGGGGGATACCCAAAAAGCAGCGTCAGGAAAAAGCGCAGTATTATATTGACTTAGTGGGGCTTAAAGGCTTCGAAAACTCTTTCCCGGTAAGCTTGTCGGGCGGTATGAAGCAGCGGGTCGGCATTGCCCGGGCCTACTGCAACGAACCCGCCGTTATGCTTATGGACGAACCTTTCGGCGCGCTGGACGCCCAAACCCGGTACCTTATGCAAGACGAGCTTGTGCGTATTTGGGAACGTGAAAAGCGCACGGTAGTCTTCGTTACAAACAACCTAGAAGAAGCGGTCTACTTAGCCGACCGGATAGTAGTGCTGCGCAACTGCCCAACTAGCACAAAAGCAGAGTACAAAATCGACTTGCCCCGCCCGCGCAATTACACAGACCCGGATTTCTTGCGTATCCGCAAAGAGATAAGCGCTGTTATTGATGAAACGCTCTAGCCTCAAAATTCAAAGCAAAGAAGGTGTTCAGGGTTTGGAAAAAAAAGCCAAGGTTAAGGTGCGCAACCTGACCAAAAAATTTGGCGACCTTTTGGTTTTGGATGATGTGTCTTTTGATATAACCGAAGGGGAATTGCTTTGCGTAGTGGGGCCAACCGGCTGCGGGAAGACGACTTTTCTCAACAGCGTTACCAAGCTCTACGATATCACCTCGGGCGAGATACTCGTTAACGACGAGCCGGTTGACTTGCAAAAGCACAACATCTCCTACATTTTTCAAGAGAACTCTACCATGCAGTGGCTGAGCGTAGAGAAAAACGTCGCCTTTGGGCTGGACATTAAGCATATTCCGGAAAAGGAGAAAAAAGAGCGGGTAGACGAGGTTCTGGATATAGTGGGCCTGACACGGTTTAGACATTACTACCCGGCGCAGCTCTCGGCGAGTATGTTGCAGCGGGTGGTCATCGCCCGGGCCTTTGCCACTCAACCAGAGCTGCTCCTGATGGACGAACCATACGCGTCGCTGGATATCGAGCTGCGCTTTAAGCTGGAAGACGAACTGGTAAAGCTGTGGCAAAAAACCGGCACAACAGTGCTGTTTATTACGCACAACATTGAGGAAGCCGTCTACTTGAGCGAAAAGATCATGATTTTATCCAACAAGCCCTGCAAGGTAAAGACGGTTTTAGATAACCCGATTCCGCGACCAAGAGACATTACCGCGCCCGATTTTGTAGATTTGCGTAACCAAGTGACCGAGCTTATCCGGTGGTGGTAGAGATTATTTAGGAGGTTTACTAATGCAACAGCCAAATATTATCCTTATAAATTGCGACGATTTGGGCTATGGCGACCTGGGTTGTTACGGCTCTACCAAAAATGACACCCCGGTGCTGGACGCCTTAGCCAAGGACGGTATGCGCTTTACTGATTTTTATATGGCCTCGCCGGTCTGTTCGCCCTCGCGGGCGGCTATGCTTACCGGCTGTTACCCGCCCCGCATTAGCTTCGGTAGCTTTGACGGGGACGTGGTTTTGTTCCCCGGGCATGACCTCGGGCTACACCCGGACGAGCTTACAATCGCAGCCCTTCTCAAAGATGCGGGTTACGCCACCATGATGGTGGGTAAATGGCATGTGGGAGACCAAGAAGAGTTTTTGCCCACCAACCACGGCTTTGATGACTACTTTGGCATTCCGTTCAGCAACGATATGGGCCGCATGGTGGGGCGCGAGTCTACCCCTCCCCTGCCCCTGATGAGCGGAACCACCGTTATACAAGAGCAGCCCGACCAAACCTCAATTACCGAGCGCTACACCGAAAAATGCGTTTCGTTCATCCGCGAAAAGAAAGAGCAGCCGTTCTTCCTGTATTTGGGGCATATGCACGTGCACCTGCCACTTTACGCAGCCCAGGAGTTTGTTAATCGCTCGCGCAACGGCGACTACGGGGCTTGTGTAATGGCTATCGACTGGTCGACTGGCGTTATTGTAGATGAACTCAAACGCCAAGGCATACACGAAAACACTTTGATACTGTTTACCTCCGACAACGGCTCGCGCAACGATTTCGGCGAGAGCAACGGCATTCTGCGCGGCACCAAGAAAACTACCTGGGAAGGCGGGCAGCGCGTACCGCTGATCGCTAACTGGCCCGCACAGATAAAACCCGGGGTATGCAAAGAGCTTGTCAGCGCGATTGACTTCTACCCGACCCTTGCCAAAATTGGCGGTGCACAGGTTCCCGATGACCGTATAATCGATGGTCTCGACTTCACCGATCTGATGCTGTCAAAGACCGACAAATCCTCGAGGGATACTTTCTTCTACTACATGATGAATAAGCTGGAGGCAGTAAGGTGTGGCGACTATAAGCTGTTTGTAGCGCGTCCTCCCGCCGCGTTGGATTTCTGTGTTCGCAGAGAAAACGTGGAGAACAAAGCGGCAGATCTAAAGAACGAGATGGTATACGAGCTTTACAACCTAGCCAACGACCCCGGCGAGACCACCAACATCTACGACAAGCACCCCGATATTGTGGCAAAGCTTATGGACAAAATAAAGGCCTGCCGCGAGGATATAGGCGACAGCGTAACCGGTACAGAGGGCCGGAATATTCGCCCTGCCGGCAGGGTACAGTCTCCCAAGCCGCTTACGGTTTACGACGAAAACCACCCCTATATAATCGCCATGTACGACAGGGCCGAAATCGGCTAAGTAGTAAGGGGTGACTTCAGATATAGCGCAATTACATATAAAGGAGAACTGAAATCTTGCCGACTAAGAGTAAGATCTTAAAGGCTCCTTGGCTAGAGTTGTCTATAATGCTAGTTGCGGTCTTGCTCTCACATACCGGCCTTGCAATCGTCTCCTCGCTTGCGGAATCTCCGGCGCCCGGTGAGATGAGTACGCAGACTATCGCGCTCTGGCTGACGGGGCTATTTCTAATCAGTTTTGCCATCGCGATAGTAACCGTTATTGCCGGTATAGGCGGCGGTGTTATTTTCACGCCAGTCATGATGGCTTTTACGCCAATAAACAGTGTGGTTATCCGCGCGACCGGGCTTATTGTCGCCATGTTCAGCGGCCTTATATCCACCGGCCTGTTTTTGAGGAAAGGGCTTGGGCACTTTAAGTTATGCCTCGTGCTGGTAGTTAGCCAAGGGTTTGGCGCCCTTATGGGCGCACAGTCGGCAATTGCTGCGGCCAGTACCTTCGGCGATTCCGGCGAGGGTGTTCTGCGCGTTGCCCTCGGCTTTATTCTCGTGAGCGTGGCGATCTACTTTTTTACCGGCGGCAAAAAGCAAGAGTGGCCAAATGTGGGCCGTGTAGATTCGATTACAAAATGGATGCGCTTAGAGCATACTTATCGCGAGGGATCGGATGGCAAGGTGTACACATACCAAGTCACCCGCATTGTACTTGGCCTGGCGCTTGTATTGGGCGTGGGCTTTGTGGGCGGCTTTTTCGGGATGGGTGCGGGCTGGGCGCTAACACCTGTGCAAAACCTTGTGCTGGGCGTACCTCTCAAAGCCGCCACCGCCAACAGCGGAATCGTTTTGTCTATGGTTGGCTGCGTGTCGGTCTGGCCGTTTATGCTTGCCGGTGGCATTATTCCGCTTTTTGTTCTCCCGCTGCTCTCCGGGCAGGTCGTTGGGGGCTTGCTCGGCGCCATTGTTATGGTTAAGGTAAGGGTGTCAATTGTGCGCGTAATCCTTATCGGGATTATGATATTCACCAGCTTTGGGCTGGTCACCGACGGGCTTGCGACAATGGGCATGATAGCAAGAGTACCAGGGCAGGTTTCGCTGGTGGTATTCATTGTGGCCATGGCCGCTAGCCTACTCGTAGTTTTTAGAATGCGGGGCAAAGAAGAGGGAGGTTGATTATATGAGACAACTTCCGAGCGAGCGGGGCAAAGAGGAGCAAGCAAAAGCGCAGATGCATTATGGATATGTAGTGCATGGGATTACGATTGCGTCCTGCCTTATTGCGCTGGCAGCACCCGTGCTGATTCTAAGCTTCCCCGGGGCAAATCTTCTCAACCCTAATTTGATTTTCGGTGCTATATTTGAGGGACAAAGCCCATACGAAATATGGCTAAGCGCCGGAGTGCAGTTTGAGCCGGGTGACTTTTGGGGATTGTTTTGGAACGGACTGTTCGCCCCGGATGGGTTTGCTATGTTTGGAATAGTGCTTGGTTGCAGCTCTGCGCTTTGGGCGCTTCTTCCTTCGGCTTGGAGCTACGCTAAGGAGAAGAACGCACTTTACCTGTGGATATCTGTGTTCATTGTTTTTCTAATATTGCTGGCGATGACCGGCATTATCAATATGGCAGGGTAAGGGGAATACCATGAAAGCGCTCTCACTGCTTATAAAGCCGGCGTCCGGCCACTGCAATTTGCGGTGTAAGTATTGCTTTTATGTCGACGTCGTAAGCTCTCGCGATGAAAAAAACTATGGTATGATGAGCCTTGAAACTTTGGAAAAACTGATAAAATCCGCATTTGCGGAGGTAACTCAGTTTTGTTCAATTGGTTTTCAAGGCGGAGAGCCTACCCTCGCCGGGTTGAGCTTCTATAGAGCTTTAATAAAGTTCGTGAAAAAATATAACCAAAAAGGCGTAAAAGTTGCATATTCCGTACAGACAAACGGTCTGCTGCTCGACGACGAGTGGGCCGGCTTCCTTGCTGAGAACAAATTCCTGGTTGGGCTTTCGATCGACGCGGGGAAGTCAGTACACGACGGTATGCGCATAGATACAAATGGAAAAGGGACCCACTCCAAGTGTCTGCAAGCCGCACGTTTGCTGGAAAAACACAAGGTCGATTTCAATATCCTCAGCGTTGTGAGCAAAGGGCTGGCCGCGCACCCGGATAAAGCATGGCAGTTCTACAAACAGCATGGCTTTCGACATATTCAGTTTATTCCGTGTTTAGGCGCGCTCAGCGAAGACCAAGACAACCCACATTTGCCAAGCGCGCAAATATACGGTAAATTCCTTTGCCGTATATTCGATTTGTGGTATAAGGACCTGGCCGACAACAATTACGTTTCTGTGCGTGCATTTGACAATTACGTGCAAATGTTAGCCGGGTTTGCACCGGAAAATTGCGCTATGTCCGGCATATGCAATGTCTACGGTTTGGTGGAGGCAAACGGCAATGTTTACCCATGCGACTTTTACGCGGTTGATGAGTACCTGCTCGGAAATATTCACACCCACACTTTTGAAGGAATGCTAACTGACGAGGTCGCAAATAGCTTCGCGGCACCCTCGAAAGAAGCGGACTCTCACTGTAAAGACTGCGAGCACTTCTTTATATGCCGTGGAGGATGCCGCCGAGACCGAGAACCGGCAGTTAACGGCAAGCTCTCTCTTAACCGTTTTTGCAAGGCATATAAAGTCTTTTTTTCGTATGCCTTGCCACGTATGATAAGTATTGCTAAATCAGTACCGAGAAATAGGCATACCGTGTAGAAGCTGTCTAATATTAAAAGAGCGAGCAACACGCCGCTCTTTTATTTCGCTATGTCGCTAACCAATCCGGCTCTATATGAAATATAGAGGGCCCCTGCCAAAAAAAAGGCTCTATATATCGGTTGAAGTCATCGGGTACGTATTGTAAAAGCGAGGTGTTTCCCTTGACTTACCACCGCGATATTTCAGCACTGGGTTCATAACCTCACTCCTTTCTCCCAACAAACCGAATAATCGAAACGCGAAAAGGTGGAATTTAATCTTTCACTGTGTCACTGCTTTGCTCCCGGCTTGCTAATCCGCGTATCTCATTGGGGTTAAAGCGGTATACCTCCGGGCAAAAGTGGCACTTTACCTCGGTTATAGGTTGCTCTTCCGCCATCTTTGTAAGGTCGGCTACGCCTAGAGTAATAAGGGCGCGTTCCACTCGTTCTCGCGAACAGTCGCAACGGTATCCTGCGTAGCGCCGCTCCAGTATATCGTATTCAAAGCCACCGAGCAGCATACCCGCTATATCGTCGGGGGTTTTCCCCTCGCTGAGAATTTGAGTAATTGGCGGCATGGCATTTACGTTTTCTTCCAGCCTCTCGATTATTTCTTCATTTGCGCCGGGCAACAGTTGGACTAAGAACCCGCCTGCCTTTAGGACGGTAAGGTCGGTGTTCACCAGCACCCCAAGTGCGCAGACAGTGGGGATCTGCTCGCTTGCCGCGTAGTAGTGAGTGATGTCTTCGGCTATCTCGCCCGAGACAATCGGTGTGCTGCCGATATACGGCTCGCCAAACCCAAAATCTCGGATAACGTGCAAGTATCCTTCCCTTCCAACCACACCGGCAACATCTAGCTTCCCGCGCTGGTTGAGCGGAAGCTCCACCACCGGGTTTTGCACATACCCACGGACATCGCCGGATGGCTCGGCTACCGCTAAGAACGGCCCGGCAGGGCCGTTGCCTCTGAGCTGTAAGGTGAGAGAGTCCTTCTCTCCTTTTAGCCTGCCGCCCATCAATGAGGCCGCTGTAAGCAGTCTACCGAGCGCTGCGTTGACAGCGGCAGAGGTTTTGTGTATTTGCTCGGCGCGGGCTGCAATGTCGGTGGAGTCCAGCACATAACAGATCACATCCCCCGATTTTGCCATCGCGCTGATATAGTTTTTCATATCGTACCATCTCCCCTATTGATTTGAACTCTTACTGACTTGGTATTATATCATGTATCACAAACAAAGCGCCTTAAGGGACCGTACCCCAAAATGCGCTTTGCGTTTTTATATTATATCCCCGATGGGGTCTACAATATCTACTTCTTGCCCTCGGCCGACTTGCGCTTGAGCACATCGGCATATACGGCAGCTAGAATAACGATACCCTTAACTACAACCTGCCAGAACGAGCTTACCCCCATCAAGTTTAGTCCATTATTTAGCACGCCTATAATCAGTGCGCCAATAACAGTTCCGCCAATTCTGCCAATTCCGCCGGACATGCTGGTTCCGCCCAAAACAACGGCGGCAATCGCGTCTAGCTCCGCGCCGTCGCCCGCTGTAGGCTGGCCGGAAAACATGCGTGAAGCCAAAACTACACCCGCAAAAGCAGCCATAAACCCACTGAAGGTAAACGCGAAAAACTTAACTTTCTTAATATTTATACCCGAGAACCTCGCGGCCTCGGCATTCCCGCCAACCGCGTATATATGGCGCCCAAGCTTTGTCTTATTCATTATGAAGTAGCAAATAATTATAAAGATAAACAAATAGAGCACAGGCATCGGCAAAAAACCGCCAATATGTCCGGAGCCAATGAAATTAAACTCAGGGGACATAACGCGCACAGGCGAGCCGTCTGTCAAGATATAAGCCGACCCCCTGGCAATGTTCATCATGGCCAGTGTTATGATGAACGGGGGGATAGCCGTAGTCGCGGCAAAGTAGCCGTTTATCGCGCCGATTAAACACCCTACCAAAAGGCCCAAAAGCACCGCTAAATAAATCGGGAACCCCCAAAGGGCTATCGCCATAGTTGTTACAACGCCCGTCACAGCGATAGTAGACCCAACAGAAAGGTCAATGCCGCCCAAAATTATAACCATGGTCATCGCAAGGGCCAAGTACAAGTTGGTAGTGATCTGCCTGAGCACATTCATAAGGTTGTTAACTGATAAAAAAACAGGGTTAACAATTGTGACAATAGCGCACAGAATGAGCAATCCAATGATGATTCCAAAGTTTTCCTTCAAAAAAACAAAGATAGGATTTCTGCTGCCATAAAGCTTATTGTTTTGTATGGCGTTTTTTCTTGACATCTTACTCACTCCCCGTGGCGTAATGCATAATTGTTTCTTGCTCAAAGTTGTCTCGTCCTAAGACCTTGGTAATCCGGCCGTTATACATAACAGCAATCCGATCGCTCATATTAATTACTTCCGGCAGCTCGGAAGAGATCATTATGATCGAAACCCCTTCCAAAGCAAGCCGGTTTATAATCGCGTAAATTTCAGCCTTTGCCCCAACATCAACACCTCTTGTGGGTTCGTCTAAAATCAATATTTTAGGCTTTGTCGCAAGCCACCTCGAAATCAACACTTTTTGTTGATTCCCACCGCTTAGGTTCCTTACAATCTGCAGGGGGCTAGGAGTTTTTACAGACAATTCAGCTATATATTTATCTGTGATTTTATTTTCAATGTCGTAATCTACCCTTATAAGCTTCATGAATTCATGGAGCACCCTAATGGTTATGTTGTACTGTACCGACCGGTCTAAAAATAAGCCTTCCTGCTTGCGGTTTTCCGTTACGTAAACAATTCGATTGTCTATAGCGTCGTTGGGGTTGTTTATGGCTATTCGCTCGCCGTCAACAAAAATATTCCCGCTGTCAAACGGGTCCAGCCCGAAAATACACTTCATCAGTTCAGAGCGCCCTGCCCCCACCAAACCGGCAAAACCTAAAACCTCGCCTTCGTACAGCTCAAACCCTATGTTATCCAAAACGCCTTCTTTGGACAAGCTCTCCACTCTTAGTACCGATTTTTCCGATTGCTGCATAAAATCGCGCACGTAATAGTTGGTCAGCTCTCTACCCACCATCATGGCGATTAGGTTGTCCACATGTGTTTCCTTTGTTACGACAGTGTCTATATAGATGCCGTCACGCAGAACCGTTACTCTGTCTGAAATCTCGAACAGTTCGCTCATTCTATGCGTTATATAAACAATTCCAACACCTTTTGCCTTCAAGCTAGCAATGGTCTCAAACAAGAACCTTACTTCCTTTTCGCTCAAAGAAGACGTTGGTTCGTCCATAACAATTATGTTGGAATTAAACGATACAGCTTTGATGATCTCGACCATTTGCTGTTGCGCAACGGTAAGCCTGCTGACCAATGTATGCGAAGGTATGTTTAGCTGGAAGTTACCCAAAAGCTCTTGGGCTTTTTTGTACATGCCTTCTTTGTCGATCATGCCAAAGGAATTCAAAAGCTCTCTGCCCAGGAAAATATTTTCGGCTATAGATATATGAGGCACCAAGACTATCTCTTGATGTATAATACTGATTCCATGTTTTCGAGCGTCCTTCACTTCGTTTATGACAGCTTCTTCCCCGTTGACATAAATTTTACCTTCGTCAATTGTGTAAATACCGCCCAGAATTTTCATCAGCGTAGACTTGCCGGCGCCGTTTTCCCCCAAAAGCGCATGAACCTCCCCAGCCTTCAGGTCGAAATCGACAGCCTGCAAAGCGTTGACACCGGGAAAGCTTTTGTTTACACCCTTCATCTCTAAGAGCATATTTTCCATAGAACATTCATCCCTTTACTTTTTTGCATTGCAACCGCAAAGAGTACATAAAACCAAATTGTGGGGCCGCTACAGACAACCCATAGACAGCCCCACAAATTCATCAAGTCAATTGATTATTGCCAGCCGTCTATGCCAAAGTCGTGGACATTCTCTTGGTTGATCAAGAATGTTTCGACCGGGATCCTGGCTGGAACCGACTCGCCCCTCAAAATTTGCAGGGCGGCTTCAGCGGACATTCTGCCAATGGAAATGGGGGATTGAGCGCCACTTGCCACAAAGGGCATATTGGCATCGGCCATAGCTGCCTTCGCATCGGGAGAACCGTCAACGCCGTAAATAGCTATATCTGTGCGCCCGGCTGCCATAACGGCTGCCATCGCGCCAAGGGCCGACGGGTCGTTACCGCCTATAATAGCAATAACGTCGGGGTGTGCGATTATAAGATCTTCAGCTAGGCCTAGGGCTGTTTCCAGGTCGCCTCTGGCGTCTTGTTGGAAGACGATATCAAAGGGTGCGCCTTCAATGGCTTCGAGGAATCCTTCCACGCGGTCAAGCACAGAGTTCATCAGCGGGCTGTCCAAAACCGCGATCTGGCCACCTTCCGGGAATCGCGCAACTAAATCTTCGCCTATGACTCTGCCCGCGTTTCTGTTGTCCGAGCCTACAAAGGTAGTTACGCGCTCTATCTCGTAAACTTCCGCGTCGTAGTTAATAATAGGGATTCCGGCTTCTTGCAGCATGATCAGCGCGGGGGTAATGCCTTCCCAGTCCACGGGATTGAGGAAGATCGCGTCAATGCCCTGTACAATCAAATCTTCAATCTGGTTGATTTGAAGCTCAACGTCCATGGCAGGGTTCATGGTAATCATGGTGTGGCCTTCAGCTTCAACAACCTCTCGGATAGATTCTTCAAGAATGACGAAGAACGGGTTGAACTGTGTCATTGAAGTGTACCCAAAAACAAATGTTTCTCCATCGTTTCCAACGTCGGCCGGAGTATCTGCAGCCGGGGTATCGGCGGGGGGAGCGTCGGCTGGGGGGGCAGGAGGTGCACCGTTGCCACAAGCCGCCAACAGGGCTACTGTCAATAGCAGGCTTACCAATATTAGCATCTTCTTCATAAGTTTTCATTACTCCTTTTAGTCCGTCAAATATACTACATCGGGGTTAGTGCGGCTGTGATATGGCAGCCAGCCTCCACAACTCACGCCTGAGCACAACTGCTGTTTATAAAAATAGGCTTGTCAGCACCTCCTGATATTAATATTCCAAACATGCTGTAACAACAAACACAACAACGGCAACCAATGCCCCTAATACGATCTCATACAAGGTTCATATCCGTCGCCATCATTACACTCAAAAACTCAGGTACGTACGTGCGACTATCTACAATATATAAGCACTGCCAAGCCTTAAATACAACCATACCAAGCGACTGTCAGACCAATCAAATACGCTACTTATTATAGCTTCTGCTTAATTGTTTGTCAATAAATTAATCGGTATTTGCTTTGTTGGTGTTAGGTGCGTACACCTTGTCAATGGGACACGCCTGGGCTGCAGACACTTATACTAAACTGTTGTTATTTAATAAATTAATAAACGATTACAATATTTATATCAATGGAGAAATTTAATATAAGCCGATTCATTATGTAGTCAAGAGTGTAATTGCTACTGGTCTTCGCTGCTTCGAGGTATGGCTTCGCCGAAATATTGGTGCTATTTGCCGCAATTTGTTGACAGCATAGGGCTTAGTTGCTACAATATTTTAAGGTCGCCTTATGTAGCCATCGAACTTGAAAAGCATCTCTTGCTTTTTCAAGTTTACACACTCGCAGAATGTGTGACTGCAGCGCTGTCGATGGCGTATACACATGCTTTCCAGCGCGCAGCGCTGACTGCGGTGGTCTTTGCCGCAGCTTCGCTTCTTTTGAAGTGAAACAAGTATACTCAATCAAATTAGAAGGAGCGAGCATTATGCCAATGCAAATGGGGTTTCGCTGGTTTGGAGAGGGGAACGACAGTATACCGCTGTCGCATATAAAACAGATACCGGGAGTTACCGGCATTGTTTGGGCGCTGCACCACAAGCAACCCGGCGAAGTCTGGGGAAAGGCCGAAATCGCTGAGGTTAAGACACAGGCCGGCGCATACGGCTTCAACATTGATGTGGTCGAGTCGGTAAATGTCTCGGACGATATCAAAATTGGGCTGCCCAGCAGGGAGGGGCATATAAAAAACTATATCCAAACAATTCGCAACCTTTCGCAGTTTGGGGTCAAAGTGATCTGCTACAACTTCATGCCGATTTTTGATTGGACGCGCACTAACCTATATTATCCCATGGGGGATGGCTCTACCGCTTTGTACTACGAAAAGGCAAAAGTCCAGGGCGACTACAAAGAAATGGTCGAGTACATAATGAACAGCCGCGAAGGCATAACCTTCCCGGGTTGGGAACCCGAGCGCATCGCCCGCCTGGACGAGCTGTTCGAGGCGTATAAGGACGTCACCAAGGAAAAACTCTGGGCTAACCTTAAGTACTTCCTCGAGGCCATAATGCCCACCTGCCGCGAATGCGGAATTAAAATGGCGATACACCCCGACGACCCGCCGTGGGATATCTTTGGGTTACCCCGCCTTATCGTCGACGAGGCAGCCATAGAGAGGTTCATCACCATGGTTGACGACCCGCAGAACTGCCTGACTATCTGCACGGGCAGCTATAGCGCCAACCCCCAAAACAACGTCGCCGATATTATCCGCAAATACTGCGACCGGATAGCCTTTACCCACATCCGCAATGTCAAACACTTCCCCAACGGAGACTTCACCGAGGCCTCCCACCGGGACTGTGACGGCGACACCGGCATTTTGGACGTAGTCAAAGCCTTCCACGACTGCGGCTACGAGGGATATGTCCGACCCGACCATGGGCGGCAACTCTGGGGTGAGAAGGCCCGGCCGGGCTACGGTCTATACGACCGGGCACTGGGCATCATGTACCTGCTGGGTGTTTGGGATATGCTCGACAAGCTGAGTGATAAACGCTAAGAACCTGTGGCGGCAGGCAAGGTCTGTTTAGCTTTGCAGCTCATCTGGGCAACAGAAAAATCCGAACCGCTGACATCACAGAAGGATGCTCAGCGGTTCGGATTTTTCTTGCTCTAATTAAATGCGCTAAAGCCATCCGGCGACTATCAGCGTTACCGCGAAGAACAAGCCCAGCGCAACGCATATTCCCCTAAAGCTTAGGTCAATCTCGCGCACACGACTGAGTATATGGCTGCTCTTTATAACGCGCGTGTAGAGAAGATACCCCACCACTAAGCTGATGACAAAAATGAGTACTTTCTCGAGATACCCAAGTAGGTCCACACTGGCGGAGGACCCAAACAAGAACCCGATAAACTGTGTCCCCAAAACACCTCCCGCAAAACACAACACGCCTAAAATAACCACAACTATCTCTTGTGTTCTTGGGTTTTTCGCGGTCTCGTGGCCGTCTTCGCAGCGGCCAAAAAGCATTGAAGCATACTTTATGAATATGGTTATGGTTCCCAGGTTGATAAAGTTCATAATCCAGAAGAGCGGTAAATCCACACCGGACATCATAAAGTACTTCGATACGCTGCCATTGAACAGTGGCGTGCCCGTTATCCCCAAGATTGCCAGAATAGTCGCAACCCCAACCACCGGGTAACGCTTTAGCACTCCGCTTATTTTTGTTATATCCCGGGTATGGTATGCGTGCGCGATCATTCCCGCGCTCAAGAATAAAGCCGATTTGAACAAAGCGTGGTTGATGATATGGTACAAACTTCCCAGGTAGGCGTAGTAGCCCTCCAGCCCAAAGCCTATCATAATTAAACCAATTTGCGCGATTGTGCTATAAGCCAGAATAAGCTTCATATCTGTTTGCGACAGGGCCATTATAACCCCGGCAACACCTGTTATAACACCGACCGCGAGGAAAAAATCGGACGTGGATACCGAGCCAAAAACATCCTGGAAGCGCAAGAAGAGGTAAACACCGCTCTTTATATGCAGCGCCGAAAGTACAGCCGAAACAGCTGAGGGCGCGCCCGGTGTGCCGTGCGCCTTCGGCAGCCAGCTATACAAAGGCATAAACGCGCATTTGAACGCCACAGTAGTCATAATCAGCGCGTACGGCAGAATAAATTGCGAGCCCGGAAGGACTTCTATCGCCTGCCTTACGGCTTCCATATCCAGCACGCCTGTCATTCTGTAGAGGTAACCTATACCCAGCAGATAGAACTGAATGGCCACAAGGTTCGCCATGAGATAAATTATGCCGTCGTACATCGAGCGGTTGCGTCGCAGATACATTATCATAATAGTGACAACAATGTTTGCAACTTCTATCAAAACAAATATATTGAAGAAATCCCGCGTTAGGAATATACCGATAAGTGATGCTTCCCAAAGAAAGAGAAGGAACCAAAAGAGGCGGCTGCGCTCATCACTAAAGCTGTATATCGCCGCCATCAAAAAAATAAATGCGGTGAGCAAAACAAAAATCGCCGAAAGATTATCCGCCAAAAGCGTGATGCCTAAAACGCTGTAGAAGTCCCCTATATAGGTGGCGATTTCACCTTCGCGGGTGAGTATAAAGAGATAAAACGCAAACACAACCAAAAGAGACTGCGCAATAATAGCTACGATTCTACCTGTCTTATCAGAAGAAAAGAGGTAGAGAAAAGTCGCTATCAGAATCGGTATTATAACAAAATAGGTAAGCATACGTATACTCTACCTCTTACTTTCTTTTTTGAGATCGTCCCAGTCTGTTGTTTTGTATTTGCGGAAGAGCGTCATTAGCATTGTTATGTTTACCGCCACAACCGAAATAGCTATTATAATAGCAGTAAGCATGAGGGCCTGGGGCAAAGGGTCCGCGACGTACTGCGGGTTTGCCAGGTTTTCCCCTATAGGCGGGAGTATGCCGTCAAAGTAGCCAATGCTCAAAAAAGACATTACAACGGCGGTCTGCATTATCAAAATGAAGACAATAGACTTCACGGCTTTCCTGCTTACGATAAGACCAAAAAAGCTGATGAAAAACAGGAGAATTGAGAAAAGCTCTACTATTTCAAAGCGCATAAATTACTTCCTCTCAATCGCGATATATCTATAAAGCAGAACGAAAAACGCGCAAGCTACTTTCATTCCTATCAATGTGTTCATCGCAACTAGGTAGATATTTTGGAACGTAGCCAATTGGTAGTACGGCATATGGGCAGTCGCGCCAAGGAAAACTATGAACACTGCCAACAAAACTGTGGAGGCAAAAATCAACTCCTCCATTTTGAGTACTTTCTCAATTCGCAGATCGTAAATGTTGTGAATCATATATCTGCAGATGAAGAAGGTCGCGACCGCAAGCCCGCCTTGGAAGCCGCCCCCCGGTGTAATTTGACCGTTAACTATAAGATATACGCCAAACAAAAGCATTAACGGGCAAATTATCCGCACCGAAAAAATTGCGACATTATAGCCCTCAATGTCGCTGTGCCTTCCGTCGGCGACAGAGGTCTCGCTGGACCAAGACATATGCGAAACCGCCACAACTGCGATTACCAACATAAGAGCTTCGAACAAGGTATCGTACACCCGGTAAACCAGGTATACGGCAGTCACCGGGTTTTCTCCACCAACGTCGCGCATAAAGCCCGCTATATATAGGTCTTTGAGGTAGGTGTTCGCGGTGACATCCGGTACAAAGTGCAAAAACAACCCAAGCAGAAAAACTGTAAACACAAAAGGTAGAGCGCAACGCTTCACAGACGCCCACACTTTGATTTTTTCGAGTGGCCCAGAGGAAGCGTCTACGTCTAGGCCATAGTATTTTTCGATGCATACTATAAAGAAAATCGTAGCGAAAACACTTATAGCAGCCTCGGCCATTGCCACGTCCGGCGCGCCCAGCATCAAAAAGCAAAAGGATGTAATCAGCGAAAAAATACCAAAGTAGATAACTACTCTCGCCATCTTTTGTGTTTGTATAATCAGTATCGCCATTGCAAGCCACAAAAAAAGCAAAACCTGTATCATATATTCTCCTCAGCTTGCTTTCCTTCCAGTTTGTATCCGCTTAGATAGGCGGAGCGCGCTATCATGTGAGCTACCAGTGGATTAAGTATCAGCATAATGCCTATAATCAACAAAAGCTTGCCCGAAAAATAGCCAATCCCATGTCTGATTAGCAGCCCGATTATAAGGGTAAGCGCACCTACAGTATCAACTTTTGAACTCACTAGAAGCCTTAGGTAGAAGTTCTCAAACCTAAATATACCTACAACACCGAAGAGCATGAATGCTATCCCAATTCCAACAACTACATTACCTAAAATTTCCAATTATTTCTTGCCCCCCTTTTGCCTTTCCAGCAAGAACAGCGCGACAAAAATGGTGCCTATAAACCCTGAAAGCGCGTAGATTATCGCAAAATCCAAGATAAACGCCGACCCACTTATAGACGCGAAGACAACAATCATCGTAATGATTTTTGTGGATATAAGGTTCATTCCAAGTAGCCTATCCCAAATAGAAGGACCCTTTATCGTCCGCACTAAATAAAAGACTAAGCACGCTAGCAGCACCCACAAAATATACATAATACACACTCTCTCACTTCTGAACTTTTAGCAGCTGGTTTTCTAGTCGGCCCTTTAAGAAGTCGTCCATGGCTTCCAAGTCTCGGGTGTCGTTTTTTTCTTTAAGACAGAGCAGCGTAATATTTTCGTCCTTCAAATCGAGCAGTATCGAGCCGGGCGTAAGCGTAATAGAATCGGCAAGCAGAACTTTTAAAGATTCGTTTGTAACTTTTGTTTTAAGTTCAATTACATCTGCCTTCGCGCCAAGGACAATTAACTTGATAACATAAAAACCGGCGATATATATCTGCCCAATCAAGTAGAAAACATAGAAAATTAGCTTGAGAAACTTTACGTTTCTAACCCTCTTGAGAGGCAGGTATTTGTGGTAGAAGTATACACAGGCAACACTTAACACAGCGCCTATTATCACTGTGGAGAGCGAGAATGTCTCTCTCAGTATAATCCACACGAGAATTAATGCCGTAACCGAGTAGATGTTATTCTTGTACAAGGGCACACCTCCGCATAGCTGTGTTGGATAAATAGGCGAACGTTAAAATATCATTGCCGAGGGAGCCGAAATTCGGCTTCAAGCGGTGGGCGGCCTGGTTTTCTTTGCACCAAAATCTGTCACCAGCCACGTATGCTCGCTAATTATATTCCTGTTCACAAAAAAAAGCAAGTGTTTGGCGCAACTTTCCCGCAGCGGGGAATGTACACCATATTTCTCTGCAGCCTACGCCTCAATCTGCTCGATTGAGGCCTCGCCATCCGGTGCGGACGTACTATTATTTGCACGATAATATGTGCTGGGTGACAAAGTAATTTGGTTGAAACGCCACCGAGACTTTGTTATAATATCTACAAGTGATGGGACATTATGCGATTTTCGGCAGCTTGCGGGCAAAACCAATTATACCGGCGCTGTGCTTTTGGCATAATATCATTAATGCTACTCGCTGTTCCCGGCTTGGCCGATAGAATATAGCTGTAGCAGCAGAAAGGGACGATATGATGATAAACAAAGTTGGGCGGGCTCTACCCGAGCAGATTGAACACTACGGGAAAGTTACACCTTTTGCGGGAGCGTTTGCCGCCTCGAAGGATGGCAGAAAAACCGGCGCTAGGCTAAGGAGCTTTAAGCGCGATGAAGAAAAGCTGGTGCCAAACATCCGGACGGCGATAGAAAAATCGGGGCTGCGCGACGGTATGACAGTGTCCTTCCACCACCATATGCGCAACGGCGACAAGGTCGTAAACCTGGTGATGAAAGAGATCGCCGCAATGGGCATTAAGGATATCCGCCTGGCGGCCTCCGGCATTTTTGAGTGCCACGAGCCGCTTGTCGAGCTGATTGAGAGCGGAGTTATCACCCAGGTGGTGACTAACACCTTCAACCCTGGCCCTGTAGCAAAGGCTATAACCGCCGGCAAGCTTGCAAAACCCGCCATCATGATGACGCATGGGGGCAGGCCGCGGGCAATTGAAGCCGGGGACTTGCACATTGACGTGACCTTTATAAGCTCCCCCACATGCGATGAACATGGGAACATCAACGGCACCAATGGCAAGGCCGCATTCGGGTACGTGTCCTATTCGTATCTAGATGCTCAGTACGCGGATGTAGTCGTCGCCGTGACAGATACCCTAGTACCATATCCAAACTGCCCGGTAGAAATCACTTCAGAGTTTGTGGATATGGTAGTGGTGGTAGATTCTATTGGCGACCCGGGCGGTATCGTCTCTAAAACCTTGAAGGTGAAGACCGACCCTGTAAGCCTGCAGATAGCCTCAAACGCGGCAAACCTCGCGGACACGGCTGGGTATATTAAGGACGGTATGTCCTTCCAGACCGGGGCGTCGGGGGCCTCGCTGGCGGTGGCCGCCCAAGTGCGGGATATGATGAGGGAGCGCGGTATCAAAGGCTCCTTCGGGCTGGGCGGCATACATTCTTACTTTGTGCAGATGCTTGAGGAGGGGTTGTTTAAAGCGCTTTTCGACACCCAGTGCTTTGACCTTGTGGCTGTTGAGTCGGCCGGTAAAAACGAGAACCACATGGCTATCTCGGCCTCCCTTTACGCCAACCCCCACAATCGCGGGGCTATCGTAAATTATCTGGACACCGTTATTTTGGGTGCAACTGAAATTGACCTGGACTTCAACGTCAACGTCATCACTGGCTCGAACGGTGTTATAATGGGCGCTTCAGGCGGACACAGCGACACGGCTGCAGGGGCTAAGCTTACCATTGTGGTGGCCAACCTCACCCGCAAAAACATATGCGTGGTGCGCGAAAAAGTGACCACCGTCACCACCCCAGGCGAGACAATCGACGCCTTCGTAACCGAGCACGGCATCGCGATAAACCCGCTGCGTAAAGACCTGCTGGAGGCGGTGCGCGGTAGCGGGCTGCCAATAGTGGACATTGCCGAGCTCAAGCGCAAAGGCGAGGAGATCGCCGGCCCGCAGTACACCCAAGAGTTTACCGACAAGCTAATCGGCGTGGTCGAGTACCGCGACGGAACGGTTATCGACCTTGTCTACCAGCCAAAGGGCTACGAATTTTAACACCTGCCGACCACAACGAGGTATGACCAAAGGAGGAGATAATAGTGGCACTGATGCGTTCTGTATTCTATGTACCCGCTAACAACCCAAAGTTTATCGATAAAGCGACAACCTTGCCCTGCGATATCGTGACCCTAGATATTGAAGACGCCGTGGCCCCCGCGGAGAAAGAAGCCGCCCGCAAGCTGGCGGCCGAGAGCTTCCAGAAGTTCGCCGGCCTAAAGGCCGAGCTGTATGTGCGGATAAACAGCTGGGCGACCGAGCTTACCAACGACGACTTGGAAGCCGTGGTCTGGCCAGGACTCTGCGGCGTGACCGCAACCAAAGTCCGGGATGCTGACGATATAAAGCGCGTAGAGTGGAAGCTCTACGAGCTGGAAGCCCGCCGGGGTATCCCCGAGGGTACGGTTAAAATCTGCGCGCTTATTGAGACCGCCATGGGCGTAATGAACGCTTACCCTATCTGCTCGGCCAGCTCGCGGATGGTCTCGGCTATCTTTGGCGCGGTGGATTTCTGCGCGGATATGCGGGTCAAGCTGACCAATGAGGGCGCCGAGCAGCTTTACGGACGCTCGACTGTTGGGGTGGCGGCCCGGGCTGCCGGCATCACCGCGCTGGACGCTCCCTTTGCCGACTTTTCCAACATGGATGCCTTTACCGCCAACACTCAGGAGAGCATACAGCTGGGCTTTGAAGGTAGGATGCTGATACACCCGTCCCAGATTGAAGTAGCCAACAAGCTCTACGCACCCAGCGAGCAGGAGGTTGAGCACGCCCGCAAGGTGGTCAAGGTGTTCGAGGAAGAAGGGCTTGCCAAGGGGCTTGCCGCAGTCGCTCTCGATGGCAAAATGGTCGACACTCCGGTCTATATCAGCGCCCAAGGTGTGCTTGCCCGCTGGACCGAAATCCGCGAAAAAGGAAGTTAGGGGTATATATGCGAGTTGGTAATTTTACCGGTAAAGTTGTTGTAATAGGCGCGGGTCACGTCGGCGCTACCGTTGCGTATTCCCTTTTGCTCCAAAAGCTCTGCAACGAGATCGTGGTGGTAGATATCGATAAAGACAAAGCCTCCGGCGCGGTGCTGGATATGCAGCACGCGACCTCGTTTTTCACACCTATTGATATCCGCGTGGGAGAGTACTCCGACTGCGCGGACGCGGACGTAATTGTCGTAACCGCGGGCGTGGGCCGAAAACCGGGGCAAACACGAATTGATCTGGCGAGAACTAATGTCGCCATCGCCAGGGGGATCGCCAGGGAAATAGGAGAGCACAATAAAAATCCGCTGGTTGTGGTAATCTCTAACCCGGTAGACATCATCACCTACGTAATCCAGCAGGAGCTGGGCGTCTTGCCAAACCGCTGTTTTGGCACCGGCACCAGCCTGGACACCGCGCGGCTGCGCTATGCCTGTTCTACCCAGCTGGGCATGGACGTGCGAGACATGAAAGTATACATGTGCGCAGAACACGGGGACAGCATGTTCCCGGTATGGAGCAGCGCAAGTGTGGGGGGCGCCTCGCTTAAGGGTATGCTCGAGGCCTCCGGCGCCAACTGCGAGGAGATATTAGAGCGCACCGTAGGCAGCGCAGCCGAAATAATACGCAAAGCGGGCGCTACCTACTACGGTGTTGCCAATGCCACCGCAAGAATCATCTCAGTCATTCTCAAAGATGAAAACGCTGTGCTGCCCCTCTCAAAAGTGCAGGAGGGCGAGTTTATGGGCGTCTCCGGCGTTGCGCTCAGCCTACCCTATGTCGTGAACAAAAACGGTATAGTGAGAAGCATACCCATCTCGATGAACGACGACGAAAAAGATAGCTTTCGGGCTTCCGCCGAAAAACTTAAAGGAGTTATCAGCGAAGTCTGCTAGAGGCAAATTAAACGCCAGAAGAACCCGTGCCCACAAAGGCGCGGGTTCTTCTGGCGTTTGCGGAAAAGTTATGTCAATGTAGCCCTTTAACTTTAATAGTACCATTTGTGTTTTAGTAAAAGAGTATATCGGTATAAGCAGGTCGCCAAGTGCTGTTCAACTTGCAAAAAAGTACAAAAATATTATGAAAAACTACTGTTTTTATTAGAAAAAGTGAAATAAACTTTTTGGGCAGTCGTGTAAAATGATAGTGGTACCAATATCGGCAAACCAATTAACTATAGAGCGGGAGGTATTAACAGTGAGTCAAGACGCGTTGGGTATGATTGAGACGAAAGGCTTGGTAGGCTCCATCGAGGCGGCTGATTCCATGGTCAAATCGGCGAATGTAACACTGATAGGCTATGAGAAAATCGGCTCCGGTTTGGTGACTGTTATGGTGCGTGGGGACGTGGGCGCGGTAAAGGCGGCCACCGACGCGGGCGCGGCAGCAGCTAAAAAGGTTGGCGAGGTTGTGTCGGTGCACGTCATTCCCAGGCCTCACACAGATGTGGAGAAAATTCTACCCAAAAACGGTTAATTCGAGAAAGGGGGCTAGAAAATGGACGCGGATATCCTAAAGCAAATTATGGATGTAGTTGACCAGGTAACCAAAGAAAAGGCCGCAGCGTCTGCGCAGAACAATCAAACAGACAGGAGTGTTACTGTGAACATGAACAGCAATATTACCGAATACGTTGGGGCGGAAATCGGCGATACCGTTGGCATAGTAATTGCCAACCTCGACAGCCACCTGCACGAAAATGTGGGACTTGCCCCCCAATACCGCTCTATCGGCATCGTCAGCTCCAGGACAGGCGGCGCGCCTCATGTAATGGCAGCGGACGAAGCTGTAAAAGCCACAAACACCGAAATCGTTTCTATAGAGTTTGCCAGAGACACCAAAGGCGGCGCGGGCCACGGAAGCACCATCATCTTTGCATCAGAAGACGTTTCGGACTCGCGCAGGGCAGTTGAGATTCTTTTGGCTAACTTAAACCGCACGTTTGGCGATGTGTATGGCTGCGATGCCGGGCACATTGAGCTGCACTACACCGCGCGAGCAAGCTATGCCCTAAACAAAGCCTTTAACGCCCCCATCGGCAAGGCTTTTGGCATTACTGTGGGCGCGCCCGCCGCGGTTGGGCTCCTAATGGCGGACGTAGCCCTTAAGACCGCGAATGTGGACATTGTTACATACGCAAGCCCCGCAAAAGGCACATGCTTCTCTAACGAAATTATAGTAACTTTCTCAGGCGATTCGGGTGCAGTGCGCCAAGCTGTCCTGTCCGCTCGCGAAGTTGGCCTGGGCGTGCTCAAAAACATGGGCCAAAATCCCACTTCGGTAACAAAGCCGGTACTCTAACGATGGTCGAAAGGTAGTGCGATATGGGAAGTAACGCAATAGGGCTTATTGAGGTTGTTGGGTTGCTGGCAGCCGTAGAGGCTACTGACGTTTGCCTTAAGTCTGCCAATGTAAAGCTTTTGGGCTGTGAGGACGCTTCAGGTGCGATGTTTACGGTAAAAGTCAGCGGAGACGTCGGCGCGGTAAACGCGGCCATAAGCGCGGCGGCGGCCTCTGCCGCACGTGTGGGCAAAGTTGTTTCCACACTGGTTTTGCCCCGGCCCGCCACGGGAATTTACCCACTTCTCGAGATAGACGAGCAGCCTAATATAGCACAGCCAAAACCGCAAAAACCCCTGGCTGAAGAGACCAATGCGGAACTGGCCGTACAACTGGAGCTAACCGAAGAAGCCGCCCCAGAACCAATCTCGCAGCCGAAGCCGGAACCGCCCAAAACATCTGTCACTAAACCGGGCAGAAAAAAGAAAACATAGCCCACGAACAGTATTGTTATAAAAAAACACGCACGATTTCAAGGCAGGTGGAACTGATGAAAGAATCGTCGTCCCAGCTTGTTAGGTCAGCCGTAAATGAGATTCTTGCTCAGCTGCGCTCACAGGAATGTGACGGGGCTATTCCGCTGGGGGTTAGCAACCGACACATCCATTTAAGCCGGGGAGATTTGGACGTTTTGTTCGGCGTGGGTTACAACTTGACTGAACTGCGACCACTCAGCCAGTCCGGCCAATACGCCGCAAAGGAAACCATTTGTGTGGCGGGGTACAAAGGCTGCTTAAGCCAAGTCCGCGTGTTAGGTCCGCTGCGGCCCCAAAGCCAGATCGAGATCAGCCGCACAGACGCGTACACGCTTGGGGTAAAGCCACCGTTGCGCCCCTCGGGCAATTTAGCGGGTGCGGTTGACCTCTGTGTCATAGGACCGGCGGGAATGCTTGTTATGCAGGGCAGCACTATTATAGCGCAGCGACATATACACATGACCCCGGGAGACGCGGAGCGGTTTTGCGTTAGGGATAAAGATGTTGTCAGCGTAAAAGCCAAAAGCGGGCGCACCTGCGTCTTTGAAGACGTGGTGGTGCGGGTCTCGCCCGATTTTCGACTAGAGCTGCATCTGGATACCGACGAGGCTAACGCGGCGGATCTTTCAAACGGCAACCTGTTTACAATTCACAAGGTGCGTGATGGCTAATGGACATGAAAACCGCGAACAAAATTGTACGCCGAATGGAGGCTACATCCGGCGCAGATGTGCGTAAAGCTAAATTCTCGCTGCCATACAAAGTCGGGGTTGACCTTGGCACTTCGAACATTGTGTTGACGGTTTTAGACAATGAGGACAGGCCGGTGGCCTACGCTATCAGGCCCGCTAGCGTTGTGCGCGACGGCATAGTGGTTGAGTTTATAAGCGCGGTCGGGATTTTAACCGAGCTTAAAGCTCAAATGGAAGAGCGTTTAGGTACTGCTCTTAATAAGGCGGCAACGGCCATACCGCCAGGTATTTTGCCGGGAAACAGCAAGGTGATGACAAACGTTGTGGCAGGTGCCGGGTTTGATGTGATAAACGTCATCGACGAGCCGGAAGCAGCCGCACTGGCCCTTGGTGTACAGGACGGGGCAGTGGTTGATATGGGAGGCGGAACTACCGGAGTTTCCTTGCTGCGTGGCGGCAAAGTTGAGCTTTCTATGGACGAGCCGACCGGCGGCACCCATATGAGCTTAGTGCTTGCGGGCAACTTGAATGTAGACTTTGCGCAGGCCGAACGCTTTAAACAAGACCCCAAAAACTATAAACAGGTGTTCCCGGTAATCCGCCCCGTTGCGGAAAAAATGGCAGACATCACAAAAAAAGTGATTGCGAGCCACGACGTTCAGACCATTTACTTAGCCGGCGGCACAAGCTGCCTTAAAAACATTGAAGGCGTTTTTAAGGATTACATTGGTATACCCACATATAAACCAGCCAACCCCTTGCTGATTACACCAATTGGAATAGCCATGTCCGTACAGTCTGCCGGAGGTTGAGAGTATGAAGCGAAACGCGCTGACCGAAGATATGATTGTAGGCATGGTCGAAGCATTGTTACCTATTCTGAGTAAGCGCGCTGTGATATTTTTTACCGGCGGTAGCGGTAAGCCCGAGACCCTGACAAAACAGGTGGACGACTTGCTTTTGCTTAAGTCCCCGATTGTTGTCAGCGAGAGCTTTCGCAGGCAGGTGGGTGCTGGGTTTCTGAGAGCGGTTGCCCATAGGCTGGCGCAGACAAACGAGCAGGTGTACAGCGCGGTAACTCAAGCGGATTTAGCGGTTATACCAATTCTTACGCGCAACACCTTGGCAAAGGCAGCGCTTGGTATAAGCGACACGCCGGTAACTTACGGTATAGCGCATGCCCTAACACAGGGCAAGCCGGTGGTAGCCATTAAGGGAAGTTGCGCAAGTAGTTGCCGCAACCCCGCGTATGGCCGTATGCTTGAGGGGCACGAAGCCGTTTTGCAGAGCTTCGGGGTGCAATTTGTGGAAGGCTGCGATTTTTCCTCGGCGCTTAAAGAACGGTTGTACCCCGGTATTTTCAGCAATGGGCAAAGAAAGTCTGCGCCGACGGGGCAAGAGTGCCAGATTGTTCTTGAAGCCTCCCTGATTACATACGCGGACATACAGGCAGTCCCACCGCAGGCGAGTGTAGTAATTCTGCAAAACGCGCGGATTACCCCCTTTGCGAAGGACTTTTTAGATGCGCGGCGTGTCACACTCATTCGGCGTTAAGTAAGTGTGACTGGTAGAACTCCGTTAATAAGGAGGCGAATAAATTCACAATGAGGACGCTGGATAAGGATTTACTAAGTGTTCAGGAAGTCAGGGATAAAATCGCCGAGGCAAAGCGGGCACAGGGCAAGCTCAAGGAGTATTCGCAGGAACAGATTGATCGTATTGTATACGCCATTTCTGTTGCCGGGCAAGAAAACTCTGAGCGCCTTGCAAAAATGGCAAAGGAAGAAACCGGCTACGGGAAGTGGAAAGATAAGCTTATCAAAAACATTTTCGCTTCTAAGTTTGTCTACGACTCTATCAAAGACATGAAGACGGTGGGAATTATAAGGGAAGATAAGGAAAGCAAGGTCTTTGACGTTGCTGTGCCTGTCGGTGTTATCGCCGCCCTGATTCCCTCCACCAACCCCACTTCCACTGTTATTTTTAAAGCGCTCGTCGCCCTTAAGGCGGGCAATGCCGTTGTGTTCTCCCCTCACCCGTCGGCGAAAAACTGCATACAAGAAGCGGCCCGGATATGCGCTGACACCGCGGTTAAAAGCGGTGCGCCCGAGGGTATTATCACTTGCTTGGACACACTAAGCGGCCCCGGAACCAAAGAGCTTCTTGGCCACAGGGACGTCAGCCTGATATTAGCTACCGGCGGGGAGGCTATGGTGCGAGCGGCGTACAGTTCCGGTACCCCGGCTATTGGGGTGGGACCGGGCAACGCGCCCGTGTTCATCGAGCGCACCGCCGATATACCTAAAGCTGTAGGGCACATCATCGACAGCAAAACTTTCGACAACGGCGTAATTTGCGCCTCAGAACAAGCTATTGTGGTGGAGCACTGCAGCAAGGAAGCTGTAACCTCTGAGCTGCGTCGCCGCGGGGCGTATTTTATGGACGCCGCCGAGTCGGAACTGGTCGGCTCGCTGCTGCTGCTCCCCAACAAGGCGACCAACCCCGCGGTGGTAGGCAAAAGCGCCGCCGAGGTTGCGTCCATGGTGGGCATTGATGTCCCGGAGGACACCCCACTGCTGATATCTGAGCAGAGCAGTGTTTCTTACAACAACCCATATTCGCGCGAGAAGCTTACCCCAGTGCTTGCCCTTTACACCGAGACCGATTGGGAGAGCGCCTGCGAGCGTTGCCTTGAGCTGCTGGCCAACGAGGGCCTAGGTCACACGCTGATCATTCATTCAAAGGATGAGCGGGTTATACGTGAGTTCGGGCTCAAGAAAACTGTTTCCCGGGTGCTTGTCAACACGCCCGGCGCATTGGGGGGCGTTGGGGCCACGGCCAATCTGCAACCTTCGTTTACATTGGGCTGCGGAGCGGTGGGGGGCGGCTCTACATCGGATAACGTGGGGCCCTTGCACCTGTTTAACGTAAGGCGGGTAGCTTACGGTGTTCGCGAACTTTCCGACCTTACGGGGGGCGGCAACAGCAATACCGGCACCGGCAGCGCCAACTTCGAGCAGATGGTCAGCAAAATCCTTCAGATGTTCAAAAACTAAACAGAGGGCGGTAAACATGCATTTGGCAAAAGTAATCGCGAAGGTCATCTCCACACAGAAAGCACCTTCGCTTGTGGGTGGCAAGCTTTTGGTCATCCAAGCCGTGGACGCGCAGAGCAACATTATAGATAGCTCGACACCTTATGTCGCGCTGGACAAAGTAGGCGCGGGCTTAGGCGACTGCGTCCTTGTAGAGTGGGGCGGAAGTTTGAACAACAATTCAGACATGGTTGGGGATATGTCAATAGTCGGGATTGTGGATGAGATCCAAACCGAAAAATAGGTGATATCATGAAAGCGTTCAGAGCCCGAACCAGCGTCTTTTACGACCGGGACGCTTTAGGTGTGCTTGAGCAACTGAAACTGCGCAGGGCGATGGTTGTCACAGACCGCTTTTTAAACCAAAGCGGTGCGGCCAAACTTGTGATGTCAAACCTCCCCTCTGTTCGGGAATGGGACGTATTTGACGGCGCGGTGAACGGCTCGGACGCAGGTTCGCTCGCCAGTGGAGTAGAGCGCATGGTTACGTTTTCGCCGGATTTGCTGGTTGCCTTTGGGGGCAGCTCTACGATTGAAGCCGCCAAAAGCATGATTTATCTCCACCAAACCGTCCTGCGCGCACGGGCAGATGAAGTATCCAAAGTGTTTTTTGTCGCTATACCTACGACCGGCGGTGCTGGTTGCGAGATGTCTAATTTTACCTTTATTGAATCTGAAGGTAAAAAAACGGCTATCGCAGACGACGGTGTTTGCCCGGATATGGCCATCTTGGACCCATCGTTTAGCAGGAGCCTCTCACCCGCCGACACCGCTGAGCACGGAATAAGCGTACTCTCCCGCGCGGTTGAGTCGTATGTTTCTGCCTTGGCCGGGCCATTTACCGATGCGCTCTGCGAAAAGGCGGTGCGAATTGTATTCGACTGCCTGCCGCGCGCGGTTAAGGACGGCTGCGACAATTACGCCAGGGAACAGATGCTCTACGCTTCTGGGCTTGCGGGCATGTCTGTCTCAAATGCGCCACCGGGTCTCTGCGATGTTTTAGCCAGCAAGCTGAGCATGGCGTTGCCTATCTCCTACGGAAAGGCTGCCGGCCTGCTTCTGCCGTTCGTGATAGAGCGAGGCGCACAGTCCCCCGAATTAGCTAGAAAGTACGCGATGCTCGCCAAGGCTCTACATCTCCCCGGGCATGAGGTAAATCAGGGGGTTACATATTTAGCAGCGGCCGTGCGTGTTTTGTGCAGAGAGGTTGGGATCTCCGGGTCTTTGCGGGAAATCGGTGTGGAAAAAGCGCATTTTCAAATCTTAGTTAACGCGATTGCCAAAGACGCCCCAAATGCCCCTTGCATGGCTCATAACCTTGCTCGGGTGCGGCATGATGACATAACATTCCTTCTTTGGAGGATTTACAGCGCGCAATCCGGTTCGGGTCGCGTATCGATCCACATTAACAATCAAGCATAGGAGGATTAATTAATGAGCAAAAAGCTGAACTTAGCGCCGATTGAAACCAGCCCGAGAATCCAAAAGCTGATTGATGGCCTTTTTTCCACACCGCCACAGATCGAAGCGGAAAGAGCCTGCCTAATCACCGAGTCGTACAAATCGACAGAGGCACTGCCAATGGTGCTGCGCAGAGCAAAAGCCCTTGAGCACATACTGGGCAACATGACCCTTGTTATCCGCGACGAGGAGCTGGTAGTCGGCAACCTTACCGTAGCTCCCTGCTCCTCTCAGATATTCCCTGAGTTCTCCTACAAGTGGATTTTGCCTGAGTTTGAAACACTTGAAAAGCGCAGCGGCGATGTTTTCAAAATCAGCGAGGAGACCAAAGTAAAGCTCAATAAGGCGTTTGAATATTGGGATGGCAAAACCGTTAACGAGCTAGCCACCGAGTATATGTACCCCGAGACCAAACTCGCAATGAACCACAACGTATTTACGGTTGGCAACTATTACTTCAACGGAGTTGGGCATATCAGCGTTGACTACGCTAAAGTGCTGGCAATCGGCTACAACGGCATTATTGCCGAGGCGCAGGCAGCACTCGAAAACGCGGACACCACCTGCCCAGAGTTCATAACAAAGCGCAATTTCCTGCAAGCGGTTATTATTTCCGCTCAAGCGGCAATCTCTTACGCTAAGCGCTTTTCCGCCTTGGCCGCTCAGCTTGCAAGTGGCGCAAACGGCGCACGCAAGCAAGAATTGCAGCAAATCGCGCAAATTTGCGAGCGTGTTCCCGCAAACCCGGCGTCCAACTTCTACGAGGCTGTCCAGTCCTTCTGGTTTGTGCAAGCGATCATGCAGATCGAATCAAACGGTCACTCCATTTCTCCCATGCGTTTTGACCAGTATATGTACCCCTACTACAAAAATGATCTCGACTGCGGCAAGCTAAGCGTAGCGCAAGCCCAAGAGCTGCTTGACTGCTTGTGGGTTAAGTTCAACGACATAAACAAAGTACGTGACGAAGGCTCTACCAAAGCCTTTGGCGGGTACCCGATGTTCCAAAACCTCATTGTCGGCGGGCAAGACACCAATGGTCTGGATGCCACCAACGAGCTTTCCATAGCCTGCCTTGAAGCCACCGCGCACACAAAACTTCCTCAACCCTCTATCTCCATCCGCGCATGGAACAAATCGCCGGACGAGCTGCTGCTTAAGGCCGCCGAGGTATCCCGCCTTGGTCTTGGTATGCCCGCTTACTACAACGACGAGGTCATCATTCCCGCGCTTGCAAGCCGTGGCGTAAGCCTTTTGGACGCGCGCGACTACGGCGTTATCGGCTGCGTAGAGCCTCAAAAGGGCGGCAAAACCGAAGGCTGGCACGACGCCGCTTTCTTCAATATGGCCAAGGTAATGGAAGTCACCATCAACAACGGCATGGAGGACGGCGTGCAAGTTGGCCCTAAGACCGGCGAGTTTGTCTCCTTCAAGTCTATGGACGAATTGATGGGCGCTTTCAAAGTCCAAATGGAGTACTTTGTCAAACTGCTTATAAACGCCGACAACGCCGTGGATATCGCCCATGGTCAGCGTGCTCCGCTACCGTTTGCCTCCTCGATGGTCTACGATTGCATAGGCCGTGGCAAGCCTATTCAAGATGGTGGTGCGCTCTACAACTTCACAGGGCCACAGGGTGTTGGCGTGGCCAACGTATCCGACTCCCTCTACGCTATCAAAAAGCTGGTGTTCGACGATAAGAAGTACACCCTGGCCGATTTCAAAGGCGCCCTTGACAACAACTTTGGCGGGCCGCAAAAAACTGCCGGCGGCGGAGATATCACCCGTGAGGTCATCACAGAGGTTATCAAGCGCCTTGTGGCTGAGAGCGGCAGCATCACTCCCGAGCAGATTACAAAGCTCAGCAGCTTGAGCGGGCTTGCGTCGGCTCCGGCCTCAGCCGGTTCCGGCAACTACTCCTCCCTGCTTGCCGACATCGAAAAAGTGCCAAAGTTCGGCAACGACTTTGAGGAAGCTGATTTGTTTGCACGCGACGTGGCCAACGTCTACTGCAAAGAAGTTGAAAAGTACACAAACCCAAGGGGCGGCATCTTCCAGCCCGGTCTCTACCCTGTTTCTGCCAATGTGCCGATGGGCGCTGCCACAGGCGCCACCGCCGAGGGCAGAAAAGCGGGCGAGCCGCTCGCCGACGGTGTTTCCCCTGTGTCCGGCAAAGATGTGAGCGGGCCTACAGCTGCCGCTAACTCGGTTGCGCGCCTCGACCATCACATTGCCTCTAATGGTACGCTCTTTAACCAAAAGTTCCACCCCTCGGCGTTGGGCGGGCAATCCGGCCTTGAGAGCCTGGCGGCGCTGGTTCGCGGTTACTTCGACCAGAAGGGCCTGCATGTCCAGTACAACTGCATAAGCCGCGAGACCCTGCTGGACGCGCAAAAGAACCCCGAAAACTACAAGACCCTGGTTGTTCGTGTAGCGGGCTACAGTGCGCTGTTTACCTCCCTCGATAAGACCCTCCAGGACGATATTATCAATAGGACGGAGCATGCATTCTAATGACTGATGTAAATGCAGTACGCGGAGTTATCTTTGACATACAGCGATATTCCGTACACGACGGCCCGGGCATACGCACCCTTGTGTTTTTAAAGGGATGCCCGCTGCGCTGCAAGTGGTGCTGCAACCCCGAGTCACTCGTCAAGGAACCCCAGTTCATGACGGTGCACGGCGAGAGGGTACTTACCGGAAGCGAGGTTACCGTCGGCGAAGTGATGGATACTGTTCTGAAGGACCTGGTTTATTACAGGCGGTCCAAGGGGGGTATCACCCTTTCGGGCGGGGAGCCGCTCTTCCAACCGGAATTCGCTTCGAGTCTGCTTAGCGCGTGTAAACTAAAGGGCATACACACCGCAATTGAGACCTGCGCACACGCCGATTACGCCGCAATCGAGCTGCTGTTGCCTCGGCTGGATTTGCTGATGGTAGACATAAAGCATATGTCCAGCCAAAAGCACAAGGAGTTCACCGGAGTGCCAAACGAGCTTATTCTTGAAAACGCGAGAAAGCTCGCAAGCTCAGGCGTTGAGATAGTAATCCGGGTTCCGGTAGTGCCTACTTTCAACGACACTCCGGCCGAGATCGCGGAAATCGCGGCGTTTGCGTCCACGCTGCCGGGGGTTAAACAGCTGCATCTGCTGCCCTACCACCGTTTGGGCGAGGAAAAGTACCACGGTATGGGGATGGACTACCATTTTTCAGGCATTGAATCTACCCAAAACAGCGCTATGATCCCGCTGTTGGAAACGGCAAAACTCGCTTCTAAGCTCCACTGCCAGATTGGCGGATAGTGCCCACAAACAATCAGAAGTTCGCCCCGGCGCCAAGCGGCGGCGGGGCGGATTATGATGTAGCTGCCGGAATTAGCGGAGGGATAACATGAGCTTGTTGGAGCAAATTAGGGCGGCAGGAATAGCGGGATGTGGCGGGGCCGGGTTCCCCACACATGTAAAACTAGCCTGTAAAGTGCAGTGTCTGATAGTTAACGGCGCGGAGTGCGAGCCGCTGTTGCGAACCGACCGATATTTGATGAAGCATAAGGCGAAGGAACTACTGCTTGCCACAGCCATGGTAGCTGACCTAGTAGGTGCGAGCAGGCGGGTTATTGCCTTAAAGAGCAGCTATACAGACGAAGCTCTAGCGCTAAAAACTGCCGCTGCGGAGCTTGGCAGCCCGGTAGAGATTTTTTTGCTCAAGAATTTTTACCCCGCCGGGGACGAACAGGTCATGGTGTGTGATGTGACCGGAAAAAGCGTTCCGCCCTCCGGCATCCCGCTGGACGTGGGCGTGGTGGTCGCAAACGTCGCCACCATGTGCGCGGTTTACGAGGCCTCTTTGGGCAAGCCGCTTACACACAAATATCTAACTGTCACCGGGGAGGTAGCAAATCCGGTTGTGGTTCACGCCCCACTGGGCGCCCCGTTGAGCGAGTGCATTGCGCAGGCGGGCGGCGCTACATGCGAAGATTGCCGCATTCTGGTGGGCGGCCCTATGATGGGCAAGCTTTTCACCGCTCAGGAAGCGCAGAACCAGGTCGTAACCAAAACCACTTCGGGTATTGTTGTTGTCCCGGCTTGGGCGGCACTTGCGCAAGCAAGCAACCTGCCGCTGCACGGGGCGCTTAAGCGGGCAAAAGTTGCCTGCGTACAATGCGCCACATGCACCGAGATGTGCCCGCGGTTTCTGCTCGGCCATCCGCTGCGCCCTCACCTAGTTATGCGCAAGCTGGCTTACGCGCCCGACCTTTCCCACGTGCTGAAAGACGAGGATATCCGCCAAGCTCTTATTTGCAGCGAATGCGGCGTGTGCGAAGTGTATGCCTGTCCAATGGGCATCGCGCCCCGCCGTGTCAATGTCCACCTAAAAGGCGAACTTGCAAAGGCGGGGATAAGTTACCCTAAACCGGAAGGCAGCTTTGCTCCCCCCCCAGAACGCGAATACCGACGCACTCCAACCAAGCGAATCACCTACCGGCTGGGTTTGGAAAAGTACTACGACTACCAGATCGATGCTCTAAAGGAAGTACAGCCAAACAGGGTGGAAATCCCGCTAAAGCAACATATTGGCGTACCGTGCACCCCAACAGTCGAACCCGGGGGAAGCGTAACCTGTGGGCAAATTATAGGCGCTTGCCCAGAAAACGCTTTGGGTGCAAACATTCACGCAAGCATCTCTGGCCGAGTGGTTGCGGTAGGCAACTGCGTAGTCATTGAAAGGGGGCGTCCATAATGGAGTCTATCGGCTTTTTGGAGCTTAACAGCGTTTCTAAAGGCATAGAAGCCGCGGACGCTATGCTAAAAGCGGCAGGGGTACGCCTTGTGGCGGCTAAGCCCACCTGCCCGGGCAAATATATAATCCTGCTAACCGGCAATATCGGGGCAGTGCAGGCGGCCATGTCGGCAGGCGAAACAATAGGCGCCCACAATGTACTTGACCGGCTGATAATCCCCCGCGTTCACAGGCAGGTGGTCGAGGCAATCAACATGTCTGCCCCACCAGAGAAGCTAAGGGCTATAGGGGTTTTGGAGTACTTTAGCATTGCCGCATCTATTTTGGGCGCGGACGCGGCGGTAAAAGCCGCAGAGATCACTTTGCTAGAAATCCGGCTTGGGATAGGCATTGGCGGAAAATCCTTTGTGGTTATGACAGGTGACGTTGCGGCGGTAAAGGTAGCCCTTGCAAACGGCGAAAAAGCTGCGGAAGAAAACAGTATGCTGGTTGGCAGCTCTTTAATTCCCAGCCCTCACAAGGACCTTTACCGCTGCCTTTTATAAGGAGGCGATTACATGTACAAAGAGATGCGCAACAAAAACCAAGCGCTTACGCGCGAGAAGGCAGAGGAGCTGCTGATAAACGGGCAGTACGGCGTACTTTCCACTGTCGGCACAGATGGCCACCCGTGCGCCACGCCTATTTCTTACATTGTAATGGGCGATAAAATTTACTTCCACGGCGCGATGAAAGGGCAAAAAGCTGACAATATAGCCCACGACAACCGGGTTTCTTTCTGTGTTGTGGGTATGTCCCAGCCTTTTGCCGACACAGTACTCTCCACATATTACGAGAGCGTGATGGTATTTGGCGATATTCATAAAGTTGAAGACCCCTTGGAAAAAGAAGTTGTTATGTTGGCGGTTTCTAACAAATATATGCCTACACATTTACATATGGCCCCCGCTCTAATCAAAAGTGGCCTTGCGGGCACCGCGGTTTATTGCATTAACATTCGGCATATTACCGGCAAAGAGAAAAAGGGAGCCTAGCGGCTCCCTTCGTTGTGTAGACAAACTCTCGCAGATATTGACGGCAGGCGGGGATGCAACCTCGCCCCCACATACCTAGCTTTGCATCTGTTTGCGGTATCGCAGGGGTGTGGTTTGTTCGTACTTGAAAAAAACCTTGGAGAAATAGGCGGAATCTGAATACCCCAACTCGCTGGCTATAAAGTAAAGAGGGACGTCCGTGTCTGCAAGCAGAGTCTTTGCACGCTTGATTTTTAGCCAGTTGACATACTTTATAAATGTCATACCGGTTTCTTTTTTAAAGTAACGGCTAAAGTATTGTTCGTTCAAATGCGCCATTCTTGCCATATCCGCCAGGCGCAGGGGTAAATTGAAGTTATTATTTATATATTGAATCACATAGTTAATAGCGGATTCTTGGCTGGTAGATCCGGTTGTCGCAAGTGGCATCATGTTCCCGCTGTCTTTGATTGCTTGCAGCACTTTTTTTATGGAATTTTTGAGGACGCACTGCGGCACGGGTTTAAGTAAAAGGTCGCAAACATTGCACTGAATGGCTTCATGCGCATAGAAGAACTCATCATACGCTGTAATCATAATCGTTTTAATATTCGGGTGAAACTCAATGATTTGTCTTTGCGCGTCCAACCCATTTTTTTCAGGCATTTTAATATCCACAATCAAAATATCCGGCCTAAGCATCAGCGCTTTTTCAATGGCTTCTACTCCTGTTACCGCGTCCTCTGTCACGTTAATCTCCGGGAATTCTCGCTCCACAATTCTACGCAAGGCAATCCGCTCGAGCGGCTCGTCTTCAGCTATCATCAGTTTATACACAGCTTCCCCCCTCTTTCCGCAAAGGTTTTCGCTACAGCTTTAACGGCAAGGTAACGTGTACGCTTGTGGTTTTGTTCGGGATGCTTTCAACTTTCAGTCCATATTTGCTGCCAAATAAATATCTAATCCGAGCTTGTGTATTTAGAAGCCCGAGCGCTTGTGGGTTAAAAGAAATTTCCCTGTCCTGGTTGAAAAGTTCCAGAGTTTGCGCATCAAACCCCACGCCATCATCAATAATCGAAATTATCATATCGGTCTGGGAAGTTTTCCGCCCGCTAACTAGTATCCGCCCGCCTTCCTTTTTTACCTCCAGCCCGTGGATGATGGAGTTTTCTACAAGCGGCTGCAGAGTCATATATGGGATACGGTAGTCCAGAAGAGAGGATTCAATGTCCAGCCGGTAGCTCAGCCTGTCTCCAAAACGAATTTTTTGAATAAACAAATATCGGTAGACATTGTCTATTTCCCTTTCCAGCTTTGGCAGCTCTTCGGAGCTTTTTAGGGAGTACCTTAAAAACTCCGCTAATTTGCAAATAAGCTCTTCTGTGCGCGGAGCGGATTCAATCATTGCCAGGCGCGCTACCGAATTTAATGTATTAAAGAGAAAATGAGGGCTCATCTGCGCTTGCATTCGTTTAAGGTCTAAGTTCTTTACTTTTTCTTGTAGCATAATTCTTTCTTTTGTCTCGCGCACTAGCTTTGCGTGGGTCAGCTTGCTTATGTATAAATCAGCTATATAACCGGCCAAAAAGTTGTAAAAATAAGCGCTGCTCTTTATCTGGTTTTGGTCTAGTGCCGCCAACCCCCTCACCGCTTCACTCAACTTGCTTTTAGGGATCTCCAGCTCGGCCGAGAGTTTTTCGACATCAATTCTTTCTTTGGCTGAGGAATCAAGTTGCACCTGCCCCCCTACTACGTATCCTGCGCACATATTCTCTACCCGAATAGGCACGACACAGCACATCAGACCGCCGTGGCATTTGTAAAAGTTTGGGAGGCCTTCCCGGTTCAGCTGTGAATCCTGTAAGCTCTTGCAAAACTCAACGCATCTTTTGAGACCAATAGGCGAGCCGCGCACCATTGTGCAAAATATGCAATTGCCAAAAGTCTCAATCGGAACACCGTCAGAGCGCGTAACCATCACAGAGTAATTTGCAAACTGCGCTAGGTTGTCCTTGGCAAAAATAAACTCCTCGCCGCCGATTACCTGCTCTATCTGGAAGAGGTGTTGTGCTCCATGCAGCATCTGCGCGTACCACTCCTTCCTTTTCGGCAAGAACTGTGTTTGTAATAGCGCTAAATAGCTGAGACGAAGACAAAAAACAGGACAATCGCGTTAAACAAAGCGATTGTCCTGGCGTTAACCTTGTACGCCGCAACCGCTGCCGCCAAGGGGAAACCGGATTATGAATATCAGTACCGAAAAACCATCGCTGATCCCCCAAACATACAGACGTTAACAAGGCCATTATCATTGCTTATTATACCAAACCCGACGCAGCATGTCAACGAAATAACAATATTTTACATTTTAAGCGCACAGTATTTGCCTTTTTGCTCAATGCGTCTTGCTATATTCCATGCAAAATTCCCCAAATATGCTATAATACGTGGTATAATGTCCGCAGAAGAACACGGACATTATACGATGTGCAGCGCCTCGCCGCTAAAGCGGCAACCGGCTTTTGATGCACAATTATACCAACGCTGCGCTTATGGCATAATGTCCGCAGAAAGACTCTAATCATTAAAAGCAAGGAGAACTGTTTATGATAGCGCCTGCCTCACACAAACGCGCCGCCCGAGCTTTCCGGGCAGCTTTCCCTCTGACTTTGCCCGTTATGGCAGGTTTTCTATTTCTCGGTATCGCCTATGGTGTCCTCATGCACAGCATTGGGTTGGGCGCCGGCTGGACTTTCCTTATGAGCTTTCTCGTATTCGCAGGGTCGATGCAGTACGTTGCAATCACTTTTTTCACCGCTTACTTCAATCCGTTGTACGCGCTGGCCGTTACGCTGATGGTCAACGCACGGCATATCTTCTACGGTCTCTCGATGCTCGACAAAATAAAGGACGCAGGGCCGTTCAAGCCCTATATCATCTTTGCGCTATGTGACGAAACTTTTTCTATCCTCTGCTCTGCCGAGATCCCAGAAGGCGTTGACCGCGGTTTTTTCATGTTCTTTGTGGCCTTTCTGAACCGGTGGTATTGGATTCTCGGCTCGCTGTGTGGGGTGCTGATTGGCAACATACTCACATTTAACACTCAGGGTTTGGACTTCACACTGACAGCTCTGTTCGTCGTCATATTCCTAAACCAGTGGATGAAGCCAGAGAACCGCTCGAGTTCACTGATCGGCGTGGGATGCTCGTTGCTCTGCCTCATTCTGTTCGGGCCGAATCGGTTTATCATTCCAGCAATGGCGCTGATGCTTGGGGTTTTTGGCTTGTCCGGCAAAAAGCTGGTAGGAGGTGCCGCGTAACATGGCAACACTCACAGGGATGCCTCTACTCATCACAATTCTGGTTATCGCAGGGGGCACGGTTCTAACCCGCGCTCTGCCATTTGTAATCTTCCCACCAGGGAAGGAATCCCCTGCGCTTATCAAAAGGCTTCAGCTTCTGCTGCCCAGCGCGGTGATTGGGCTACTGGTGGTATACTGCTTGCGCTACGTTGACATATTTTCTAGCAGTCACGGGGTTCCCGAACTTTTGTCAATCGCCGCAATTGTTGCTTTGCATCTCTGGCGCAAAAACACGCTACTTAGTATAATGGGCGGCACAGTTTTGTATATGCTGCTTGTTCAGAATGTGTTCTATTAGGACTATTGCACCAAACAGGCCGCAAACGTTCCTCGGCTATCCACCGCGCACATTGTTTAGTCGCACCGTATAGTCACCGAATTCTGAGTTGCCAGAAGGCTACCGCGCTGGCAGCGGCAACGTTCAGGGAGTCCACACCGTGGGACATAGGAATACATGCGGTATAGTCACAGCTCGCAATCGCGATGGGCGACAATCCACTTCCTTCTGTGCCCAGCACAATTGCAAGTTTTTCCTCCGCTACAAGCTGTGGATTATCTATGCTGAGCGCGGTATCGCTTAAAGCCATTGCAACAATCTTAAAGCCCAGCTTCCGCAGACGCTGGGTGCCTCGTTGCGGCCACTCTGAGGGTTCGCCGCCTATTCTGGTCCACGGCACTTTGAAGATGGTGCCCATGCTGACCCTCACCGCACGACGGCAGAGTGGGTCATGGCAGGAGGGCGTAAGCAGCACAGCATCAATACCAAGTGCTGCCGCCGAGCGAAAAATAGCGCCAACGTTGGTCGAGTCCATGATATCCTCCAGTATAGCTACCCGATTTGCAGCCGTACACAACTCTTCCACGCTGGGTAGCTCGGGGCGGCGCATGGCGCACAACACACCGCGTGCGAACTTAAATCCGGTCAGTTCCGCCAACAGGTCATTGTCGGCGGTATAAACAGGGATGCCTTCGCAGCGGGTTATAATATCGTGTGCCTGCTTTTCGATATGTTTGCGCTCCACCAAAAGCGAAATTGGTTTGCATCCGGCGTCAAGGGCAAGCCCAATTACTTTAGGACTCTCTGCAATAA
>Ga0131853_10000334_pt1 | contig 85517 bp, 94 predicted proteins | sample TergutLab28metaG_FD_92764 | JGI IMG/M metagenome (GOLD analysis project Ga0131853, IMG submission 92764) | Labiotermes labralis P1 segment gut microbial communities from Petit-Saut dam, French Guiana - Lab288 P1 (version 2) (version 2) | ecosystem: Host-associated > Arthropoda: Insects >...
AGGAGAGCGACCGGAACAAGGGGATTTTTTAGAATAGAGATTCAAATTGATAATGATATTGCTTTTGTCAATGCAGATATTGTCGATCTTGATGTTCCGGCAATGATATATAACGATAGGACGTTGGTTCCGCTCCGGTTTATTGCGGAAGCCAGCGGCGCGAATGTTGAGTGGGATGAAGATACGCAGACAGTTATAATAAATACAAATTAATAGTAACATCAAAAAACAATACTAATAAAGCCTGCTGATGCAGGCTTATTTTTTACCTTCCATGCATTTTGGTATTTTTCTCAAACTCCAATTTCTCCGCGGCGTTAGCTTCGCGGACAACTCCGCAACCGCAATCAACGCAACGCTCCAGTTCATCGGTTCGCTCAAATAAAAATCTGTCGACTAAGTAGGCGGGATTTCTCCCGCTTTCTCGTCTCAGAACCGTACGTGACAGTTTCCCGTCATACGGCTCAACTCATGTTATGTTTTCCGGAACAGTTAGAGTACGGATTAGAGCGGAGGAAAATCATCATTCCGGACCGGAAATCACCCTTCATCCGGCGGCAAACTTGTTTGTACGTCATGACAGAGGGTTGCGCCCACGAGATGCTGCTTCATACCGCGAGCCGAACGCAAACGGACTTATTTGGCAAAGTCCTAACCAAGGCAATCAATTGGTGATAGGTATGGATCATGCCGCAACCAACGACGAAGGCGCACATCGTGAAACTTTTGTTAGATTTGATTTGCCTATCGATCCGACAGAAAGAGCCGCGGTAATCCATTCAATTATGAATACTTCGGGCGTTGGCGAGGACAGCGTAAGGTTTAATTTATTTATTACTCAAACTGTCGGCAGAGCAGCTCAGAGACATATTGATTTACATTTATTGCCTGCTGACAGGGCGGGGGTTGTCAACACAACTCATCTGAGCCTTGCAAGTCCGCGGCAACTCGGCTCATGGATGAGCGCATACGATGCTTTTAGAGCCGGAATTACGGCGCGTGAACATTTTAGGCACTATATTGTGCGACCTGACGCGACTTCGTGTGTCATTCGTAATCCGGCACAAACTTCGCCCGTGACGGTTAATGATTTTGTTAGTTTCAACTTGACCGAGCCGTTACAAAGATATTTTACCGAAAATCCTAACGCGCGAAGTTTTGCGTTTGTTTTGTCGAACCTAAGAGAGAACGGTCTTATGATTGCGTTGGCATATAGAAATTCAACGCCCGAAAACCGAAGACCGTATTTAACCATACCCGGAACTTTTCCACCGCCAACGGTCGCCGTATCTACGCGTGCTCCTGCAGTGGATCTATTTGTGCGCAGTGATACCGGCACAAGTGCGCGAACAAGAGCGGAAATAGCGGCAGGCGGAGCCGGAAATGTGCCGCATGAAATTGACGAATTGGTAATTGGACAAAACCATTTGTCGAGCAATACTCGCGGCGCGTACAGAGAAACACTTATGAGATTTGAATTGAGTTCGGCGGAAATTGCGGGAATTTTGAACGCGTCCGGTCGAGGCAATGACCGTGCGGTTCTCAACCTGTTCGTGAAGAATCCACCACCGGAGAATCCCGCGGGTTACGGAATTGCTCAATCGCGTGCGATTAACGTGCGTTTAGTGCCCGACAACGCAATTCGGCGTGGTATGACTTACCGTCTGGAAGTACGCCAACTGCACTGAGTGCATGGACAAGAATAGCATTGGGATATGCAACTCCAACTGTAATAAATCAAAGAAGTGATCCTTGGATTGGCAATGTAAACGTTTTTGATTCTAATAACTTAACTGCATTTCGCTCAAACATTTTGCGAGTAAATAGCCCTGTATGCAACCAACAATATTTTTTGATTGAAAATAGGCGGATGGCAACTACAAGCAGGTGGGATGCAGGACTCTATAGGTGGCTATCTCTGTCTACAGCAGATAATATTGGTGGAGTTATGGTATTCCATATTGATGAAAGTATGCGTAGGACAGACAATAGGGATAATGCTAATTGGCGGCGGAGATTAGTTGATGTTGTAGAAGCAGATGGTTTTAATGATTCAAATCCTCGTCGTAGCTTCTTGGATTTGCGCCGGGATCCTACTTGGAGAGATGCGGGCGATCACTTTTTTAGAGCCGGAGCGAGAAATCATTCCGTCTTTGGACCTAATACAAATCCTAACACAAATTTTTACGAACCTCGAAGACACCCAAACAATTATAGTTTAGAGCAAGGTGTTCGAGATGTGGCAACCGGCATCACTATGACCGTACGCGGAGTTAGGTCTAACTCCATGCAAGTAGAAATTAGAAACCCTCTACCTGAAGTAATAATATCTACCCATATTTCAGGACAAACATCAACGCAATTTACCATTGGTAGGATTTATTTATCAGGTACAGGTTCACATCAAGGAAGAAACGTGTCTGTTAGAATAAATAACACTGTAATAGCTCAAAATATAACGCTGCGTGAATCCAGAACCCCAATACAGACTAACCGTGCGTTTAACTTTGGGCAACCAGTAGAAATTACAGTGCATTATGGTTCTAATATTATATCTCGGCAATTTGTGAATACTCAATTGTTCAATTTGTAAAGAAGTTGACTTTCATGAGCATTTATTATATGATGTATTATAAAGAGGAGTTGATTGCAAATGGTTAAAAAATTTATATCTTTAATTTTAATGATATCGCTATTCTCTATAACAGGCGGAATGATAGGTGTTTCAAATGCGTCTGAACAACGCTTGCCAACGCCTGACACAAGTTGGTACAACGTAAATGAAACCTCATTTACTATCTATACAGCCGAACAACTGGCGGGTTTATCTGTGCTTGTTAATAGTAGAATTGATTTTGAGGGAAAGGTAGTAACCCTCGGCGCAGATATTGACTTATCCGATTTCGGTGTGAATTTTAATGATGGTAGAGGTTGGATCTCAATTGGAACTGGTTGGGGGTTGAATCACCTTTCAAGTGAAAACATGCCTATATCCATCGTAAACAACGGAGATTTGACATCCTCTTACGTAAGCGGTATGCCGCCTGCAGAACCACAAATAAGTTTCAATGGCACATTTAACGGGAACTATCGATCTATTACCGGACTTTATATTAATCGTTCTTATGTGTCAGATTCTGAAGCATCAGGTCTTTTTGGGCGCATAAGAGGTGGGGTTGTAAAAAATTTAAGTCTGGTTGATGTAAACGTAAATGGCACTACACTTGTTGGCGGCGTCGCGGGAGAGTTGTCCGGAGAATTATATAATGTTTTTGTTTCGGGAACGATAAGCGGTGTTTCCTTCGTTGGCGGTTTGGTCGGAAATCTAGGAAGTAATGGCGATTCTGTAATAATAGCTTCTTGTTTTACAGGAACTATAAACGGCAATAATAATATTGGAGGATTGGTGGGAAGTATCGCAATCGCTGACATTGAGAATAGTTATTCAATTGCAACTATTAACGGTGAAACAAATGTCGGCGGATTAGTCGGATTTGTTTTTAGCGGGAATATACTGAATAGTTATACCGTAGGCGAGGTTAATGGTGAAACAAATGTCGGCGGCGTTGCGGGCGAAATAGGCGTTGATTGGAATTCGATTTATTTTGTGAGTTTATTCAATGTTGCCGCACTTAATTCAAGAGTAATAGGAGATGCAAATGTTGGACGCATTGTTGGTTTAAACACTAACGCTAGTGTTGCAATGCCTTCGCATCCTATGAATGTCAACAACCTTACAACTAATTATGCGTTTGCGAAAATGACAGTTATAGAGAGTGACATTGATAAAACACTAAATATCGGTCACGACCAAATAGATGGCGAAGATGTAAGCATGGAGGAAGCCTTAACCGCCGATTTTTGGCTCAACGCAGATAATTGGCACGGCGACGGTTGGTGTGCGGAAGCGTGGATTATCGAGGATGGCAAACTGCCGATTCTTAGGAATATAAATGATAGCCAATCGGGCGGCGACATTGCGCCTCCAAACCCCAACGAAATCACCGTTACATTAAACGGCGAACGGGTGGACTTTGATGTTTCGCCTATAATCATCGACAACCGAACTCTTGTCCCGTTTCGTGCCATATTCGAAGCGTTGGATATGGAAGTTGAGTGGGACAACGACACACGAACAGCAATCGGTGAAAATGACGATGTTAGGATTGAGCTTCCTATCGATAGCACGACGGCTTACATCAACGGCGAGGATGTGACGCTCGACGCTCCGGCGATGTTGCATAACGAAAGGACGATGGTGCCACTTCGGTTTATCGCCGAGGCTACGGGCGCTGATGTTGAGTGGGATGAGGATACACGAACAGTTGTAATAAGTATAAACTAAATAATTAATCGCACACATAACCCATATACGTTATAAGTCCCGCTTAAAAAAGCGGGACTTATTTTCTACCTTCCGTGCATTTTTTTATTTTCTTCAAATTCCAAATTTTCTTCTTCGTTAGCCTCGCGGATATTTTCCGAGCCGCAATCAGGGCAGGTCGTCGGTTCATCTGTTCGCCGAAATAAAAACTTACATGAATCACAAATATATATCATATTAAAAGTCACCCCAACTACTAATTCTACCACATTACACTCCAATTTGCAACATCCCGCCCCACAAATTTAACGAAAATTTAAAAAAATACAGCACGCAGTCGCCTGAAAAGTGTGATATATTAATAGCGTGTAAAAATGTCGGCGCTGCTCAAACCCTTTATCCGCGGAAATAACAAGCCCTTTTATGGAACTAATTATATTTTGAAAGGAGGAGACAGAAATGGATAAAAATTCGAGAGAAATGTTAGAAGAGGTGATTAATACTCAGCTCAATAGCTTATCCGCCTTGCAAACGGGGAGTAAAGAAAAAACGGCGGCGATTAATGAGGTTGCTGTACTTTATCGGTTGAAAATCGACGAAACTAAAAATGAAATGGAGTTTGACGAGAAGCACGCACGACGTGCGGCAGAATGGAATCAATCGAACGACATGGAAAAAGAGCGATATTTCAAACTTGGTATAGTGGCGGCGGAAATTATGATTCCGTTGATATTCTATGCTTACTGGATGCATAGGGGATTTAAGTTTGAGCAAGAGGGGACTTACACGTCGACAACATTCAGAGGATTATTTAATCGTTTTAGACCGACGAAAAAGTAGAAGTTCCAAAAACGAGAAGGCATAAGTTAAAACGCCTTTTCGTTTTGCAAGTATTGACTTAATCCGGCGAAAATTGTATAATTTCAATTACGGAGGGGTGATATATGAACTACGAATGTTATGATTGCGGAACTGAGATGGAAAAGACAGACGATGAGGTGCTGGTTTGTCCGAAATGTAATTATTCTGTAAATATAGAAGATTACGCGGATCAAACCGAGATTTATGAGGAGGTGTACGGCGGTCAGGATATGGATAACGACAATGTTTGGCGCGAAGACGCTAATTTCCCTGAAGAATTTCCGGGCGAGAGATACGAAGATGTTTATGAAAATGAATAAAGATTGAAAAGTCCTGAAATCAGGGACTTTTTTTGATTTAAGGAGCAAATTATGCGGTATCACTACGAAAAACCGAATATTTATTTATCAATGTACGGTCAGCTATATATTTGCGACCACCCAATTTATGACAGTTGCACGCTGTTTGAGATAAATGACAAGGGTTTGGCGGTGATACAGCAGCGATTTGATTCTGCGACCAAGAGCACATGGTGGAGTGAGGTGGATTCGTGGCTTACGGACGATTTATATTTACATGCTGATAATGCACGACGGGTTAATGAGCGGTTACAACAAGATATTCAGCGGGCGAACGACAGGTACGCTCAGGAGTTGGAACGCCGAACCCGACAGTTGGTTAATACTTGGGGCTTATTTGACGCGGTTCGGGAACGAGACACTGTGTCAGGTACCGATTTGCTCGGTAACTTACAAGGTCAAGTTAACGAATTCAGGGATTGGCAAGCTCAGTTAGATCAGTTAGCAGGTCGTGGTGTTAACCAAGCTTTAATTGAATATTTACGCGAAAAAGGACCGGCGGCGCGCGCTGAGATTGAAGCGCTTAACAGTTTAACTAACACCGAATTAGCGTCTTATGTACGACTTTGGCAGGAGAAGTATACGCTTGCTAGTAATCAAGCTACTCGTGAACTTGAAGGATTACGGCGTGAAACTCAAATCGAGATTCAAGAATTGGAAAGAGAGTCACGTCGTGAATTAGAGAATTATCGGCGGATGTTTAACGAAGAGATGCAAACACTTCGGCGTGATACGAATGCCGAGATTGCTCGGATGACTCGCGAATGGGCTGAAACGATTGGTACGGTTCGACCTCCGACGGAAGTGGAGTTTCGCAAGCTTGCGAAAAACGTAAACCAAATAATCCAAGACTCGGAATGGGAAGCGCTTGGCGGATATATGGTAGACGGGCTGAAACAAGGAGTTCGAAATACAGGCGGGCAGTTAGTTAGTGAAATCGGGCAGCTCGCGCAAAATACTATTGACGTTGTACGAAAAGTTTTAGGGATTCACTCACCGTCACGAGTATTTGAGAATTTTGGCGAGATGATGGATAAAGGTTGGATTCGAGGTATTGTCAGATTAGGGAAATCTGTGGTTGACGCGACGAAAGATATAGGGCATGACGTTATTGATGTGATGAAAAAGGCTATCTTGATAGTGAACGACATTGTTAATAGCGATATGGACATTCAACCGACTATCCGACCTGTGTTAGACCTTGATAATGTGTATGGCGGGCTCAATCATATCGACGGCGCTTTTAAAGCGAAAAGGGGCATGAGCCTCGGAGTTACTGCCTCTATCGGAAATCAAAATGGCACTATGTTTGAAAAGTGCTTAAATCGAATTTCGGACGAAAACGCGAAAACGAATAGTGTTTTAGTTTCCGCGATAGATTCGCTAGACCAAAAATTTGATATGTTGGTTAACAAATTAGGTTCTATGGGCGTTGTGCTGGATTCGGGCGCGCTTGTTGGCGCGATTGCGCCGGGGATGGATAGCGCGCTTGGTGGAATATCTAACTTGAACGGGAGGGGAGTAATTTGATTCAATCTATACGATTTTTTCGGAGTAACGACCCTCTCTACGTCTACACATACGATGACAACGGGATAGCTATAGAAAAAGAATGGGGCGGGAAGTGTACATGGGACGATTTTAAGATTCTTTCGAAAGAACGCCCCATTTTCTCGCCGCCGTCGCCCAAAACCAACTTTATAAATATTCCCGGCGGAAACGGGGCTTTAGACATTTCGGAATCTCTTACAGGGTTCCCGACCTATAACGACCGGGAAGGTTCTTGGACGTTTCGGGTTATGAACGACTACAAACCTTGGCATGAACGTTATTCGGAAATTATGGCGTTTATTCATGGACAGGAGTTAACCGCGATTCTGTTTGACGATCAACAATGGATGTATAAAGGGCGATTTTGGGTAAGTGATTGGAAATCCGCCGATACTTGGTCTGAAATCACCATTTCATATCGGGTGAATCCGCATAAATGGTCTATATTTACACCGGGTGAAGCTTGGCTTTGGGACCCGTTTAACTTTGATAACGGTGTTATTAAAGATAAGAAATTTAATGGTATCAATATCTCGGGCATACTCACTCAAACGTTCGGCTCATCAAACGGCGATTTTTTTGGTAATGCTCCGATAGTTCCGACATTTTACTGGGTTCCGACGGATAGGGTTTCGCACCTTTCCGTCGATTTTAGGAATGAATTTTTGGGCTTAAACCTTACGGCGACAGTTCGTCCGGGGTTAAATGTTATGCACGATTTGGTCATTTTCGGAAACGACACTTACACAATGACATTTCGTGGAAACGGGGTTCTTGACATTGATTACCAAGCGGGGAGGTTGTAGAATGTACACAGTAACAGGTCGGCAAGGTGACAAAGTCGTTACAATCTATAACGATACTCACTTGACAGAGGCGCATAAAGGCTTGAATCCGAGGTTGCAGATGAAAGATAATACGGCGGGCACGTTTGATATCACATTACCCGTCGGGAACGCCGGGTACGACGTGCTTGAACGTCTTTCTTCCGAGATAACTGTTTATCGCGACGATATCGAAATATGGTCCGGGCGAATCATTGACGAAACTAAGAATTTCCTCAATCACCGTATCCTAAAATGTGAAGGTGAGTTGGCGTATCTGAATGATACTACCCAAGCGACCATGGAATCGACGTCGATGACTGTTCGAGAGTTTTTAGAACATCTCATTAATACCCACAATTCAAAATGGGGATTAGCGGAATGGCAAAAATTCCAATTAGGCGCGGTTATGGTTCATGAAACCGGAACATTCGAATTACAAGGCGGCGAAAAGACGTTATCGGTCCTAAAAGATAAAGTGGTTTCCGAATATGGCGGTCATTTGATAATCAGAAAAATGCCCGGGGGAAGAATTCTGGATTATGTTTCCGACTTTCCGTTAGCTACCGCGCAAGAGATTCGGTTCGGTGATAATTTGCTCGACTTTACCCGACATTGGGACATGACCGATTTCGCGACGGTTATTGTTCCGACGGGGGCTGACGGGTTAACGCCGAACGGCGGTCCGTATGTCGCCTATGAACCCGCGGTTTCCAAATATGGCTGGATCGAGAAACCTGTTTCGTTCGAAAATGTTACAGACCCTATCGAATTACGAAACCGAGCCGAAGAATATCTTGCCGAAGTTATATTTAAAGATGTAGTTATCGAAATTAATGCCGTTGACCTTCGGTATTTAGGCAGAGACGCGCGGTCTATCGATATCTATAACGAAGTTCGCTGTATTTCGAAGCCTCATGGGATGGACCGAATGTTTCCGGTCACCCAACTAAATATTCAGCTCGACAAACCCGAAAATTCAACATATATTCTCGGAACTCCGCCTGAAAACAGTTCACTATCCGCACGGACAAGGTCGGTTAATTCCTCGATATTAAAGCGAATCGAAAGTTTGCCGAACCGTTCTGAAATCACGCAAATCGCGCAAGAGAACGCGAACCATGTTATGAATTTACGAACTCGCGGTGTTGTGACGATGGACGTTAATCGATTCGGGTCTCAATTTTTAGCGATAGCTGATAATACCCAATTTCAAGCGGGTTCGGGAATCGGAACTTGGGACCTATGGCCGTCGAACACGCGGTTATGGTTATGGAACATTAACGGGTTCGCGTACTCCGCTGACGGCGGCAGAACGTTCAGGAACGCCGCGATTACGATGGACGGTCATATTATGGCGAACGCTATTACAGCGGGCACAATGTCCGCAGACCGTATCAGCGGCGGACGATTGGAATCTATCGCCCGAACTTCTTGGTGGAACGGGTCTCAATGGGTGTCAAGTCCGAACGTAGAATGGAACTTAACTACGGGTCAATTAATTATGCGCCGCGGCGAAATTAGGTTAGGGACGTCGTCGAATAACACACCTAATTTTCATGTGAACGAACATGGCGAATTAACCGCGCAGCATGGGAATATAGGCGGGTTTGAAATAAGTGCTTGGGACTTATCTAATGACGGATTACGGCTTAGTACGCATGGATTGGAATTTCGCCGAGGTCGCGGTTTAGACGATAATGTCGGTACATTCCGAGCCCAATTTTGGGCTGCTAATAACGCGTGGCGCGGGATGGCTATGGACTTAGACCCGAGACCTGATAACAATAACCGATATATTACATGGGGCGCGCGCCGGTTTATGAATGAAACGATTTACGTTGTCAAATTAGCTTACGTAGCGCACGCGATGACCGGGTTTAGTCAAGCAGACCGTTTAAATATCGGCTGTGATATTGACGGGCATAATTGGACTTCTCGAAATTTTTGGATTGACGATATGTCAGGCGGCGCCGTGAACGGGGTTAGTCAAGTTGTTAGTGTTCAGGCTCCGAATGGCGGAACTTGGAATTTAAGGTTCCGAAACGGATTTTTAGTTCCCTAGAAAGGTTGATTTCATGGAAAATTATCCGCACGTTATATTGGAAGGTCCTAACAGACCATTCCGACATCAAATTCAGATGGGATGTGAATCAAATGAAACGGACAAATTTACAATTCGAAATGATGATTGCTGCGATGAGACCGATTCTTCCGCATCGTGATAAAGTCGGGTATATTTGCGCGCGAAATGTTCGAATAATTACAAACGCTTTGGAGGATTATTTCAAGTTTCGGGACGCTTTGATTAACGAATTAGGTGAAACTGACAACGAATCGAATGTTAAATTTATTAATCCCGATAGTCCGAACTGGGAAAAGTTCGAGGAACAAATGCGGCCTATAAGCGAGGTAGAGCAAGAAATCCCAATCATAACAATGTTATATTCTGAAGTTATCGGGCTTCTAAACGGTGAAGAAATTCTTAATTTGGAATTTATGCTGACTGACGGGGAGGCGACTGATAATGGCTAATATTACTAACTGGCTTCGGACGATTCAAACCGCTATATATGGTCGCGATATGAGACAAGCCATCCATGACGCTATATCTGCCGTTAACGCTGAACTTGACACTTTAGAACCTTGAATCGCCGCCAGTTCTACGTCACAAACCGTGCAAAATATCCAATATTGGCGCGGTGATAAAACTTGGCAAAATCTTCGGACAAGCGTATTATCGCGAACATTAGACAGTGTCACTTCTCTGACCGGCGCGTTAACTACGAGTGATACAATATCCCAAGCGTTTAGGAAACTTAATACGTTAGTGCTTGCGAGGTTACCGCTCGCGGGCGGCACAATGACCGGCGCGATCACAATGGGGACGAACGACATCACAAGAACAACCGACCCGCCCGTCGCGAATAGCGTAACTCGTAGAAGTTGGGTTGAGTCTAACGTCTTAGGAGCGGAGAATCGTTTGAATCAACGTATTGACGGCGTTCAAACGACGGCAGAGCAAGCATATTCATGGCGAGAACCAACAATAACTCCCGGAACAACAACCCAATATTGGCGCGGCGATAAAACTTGGCGCGCGTTCGCTACCGACGTTCTTGCGACTACGCTAAACAACGTTGCGATATTAGCCGGAAACATTGCGGTCGGCGATTCGGTTACAAATGCGTTTCGAAAACTGCAAGCTCGCGTTAATGAGCGGCTTCCACTCTCAGGCGGCACGATGACGGGCGCAATTACGATGGGCGCAAACAACATCACCTCTACGCGAACGCCAACCGCCGATAACGACTTAACTCGTAAAGGTTACGTCGACGCGCAGGACGCTTCGTGGGCCGCGGGAAGACAGTCAACGCTAATTTCCGGTCAAAATATTCGGACCGTCGGCGGTGTTGATATACTTGGCTCCGGCGACATTCCGTTTCCCGAAGGATTACCCGTGCCGTCGCCGGTTAATCAGCAATTATTCGTAAGCGGAGCCAATAACCTTATTTACGGCACGGGAAATGTGGTTCGTGGAAATAACAACGTTGTCCATGGTAATGACAACATCATAAACGGTAATAACTTGACTGTACACGGCAATAACCGCTACATCGGAAGAGATATTCCCGCACATCCGAGCAGTGCTTGGATAGACATAGGGACGTCATGGGATTGCACTCGAAACGCTATTATATTAGCTCAAAATGATATAAACTTAGTCCCTGACGGTGTCGATTTCGCAGTTAATGACGACATGGTTATCTCAGCGACATGGAGCGGCCATGACGGGTCTTGGAATCAATCATGGTCTGATACGATTCCGAGGCAGGTTGTGCGGATAACCCAAATTCTAAATCATCAAACCATTTTCGGCACATGGGGGAATTCGTTATTATGCAGGTTATTAGTGATTAACGATTCTATCAACACGCCGATTCCGCTATGGGTTGACGAGTCTACAGTAGAGGTTCGTGTCGAGATTCACGGCATGGTAAACACTCGTTGGAACTGGACTGACACGTTAAACGCTAGACCTATCCTTTTTAATCCACAAAATTTTGTCAGTCATACTTCAGAAAACCCTCGAAATCGACAATCGTTTTCAACATCGTTTAATAACGGTTTTGTAGAAGATGGTTCGCATTCGGCGGCTATGAATAGTGGCGCTGTTAGGTTTGGAGCCAACGCTATGGCGGTTAACAGAGGGTTTGTCGGCGGCAATTTAGGATTCGCCGCTAATTCCGGTGAAATCTATACAGTGACAAGGGATGTTAATTCGATTAATTGGAACAATGACACGAAACGTTTCACTGTCGTTTTACCGACAACGCTTCCGACAAACGCTTTGGCAGTCGGGAATCGGGTTCGTCTCCGATACCGCGTAGCCGCAAATGATACAGCGATAAGAATCAGCAATTGTAGGGTGATAACTTGGACAAGCGGTACTCGAACCGCGATATTGGTGGCCGAAATTGATCCATGGTTTTCTAGCATGGCGTTGTTCGCGCCTGCTGACGGGATAGCGTTATTGCTAGAAAACGGTTTATTGGCGTGGGGGCCCGGAAGTTTCGTGTTCGGTCAAGGTGTCGCGATAGGTGACCAAAACCAAGCGGCCGGCGGGCAACGCACTATCGCCAGGCATCAAAATGCTTTTATTGTCGGACGTTTCGGGGTTTCGCCGGAAGCGCATTCGTTTTCGGTCGCTAATGGAACCCACGAAGGGAATCCCTCGTTAGCGTTCTCAGTGCGTCCGAACGGAAATGCGCAACTGATGGGGACATTATCTCAAAATACCGCGGCAGATTATGCGGAGATGTTTGAGTGGTTGGATGGTAACCTTCAAAATGAAGATCGCGTCGGGCGATTTGTTACGTTGGAGGGTAATAAAATACGGCCTGCAACTTCCAAAGATGATTATATTTTAGGCGTCATATCCGGGATGCCTTCTGTGTTAGGCGATAGCGGGTGTCTGCACTGGGTACATAAATATTTGCGAGACGATTTCGGACGGATTATCACGCATGACGTAGAAATCTCTGAAGAGCGCGAATATTTTGACGAAGAAGATGTTATATTACAACCGGAATTATGGCCCGTTGAACGGATATCGGAATTCGCGTTCGAAGAAGTTATTCCAACGCGTTCGTCGGAAAACGTTGATGTGAAGGCTCTTGAAAGACGTCCGAAAGAGCGGGCGCGGAAATATAAAGTTATACGCGAAGCGTGTGTTGAACGGCAATTGAAACTTAACCCGGAATGGGATTCCAGTATGGATTATATTCCGAGAGAAGAGCGACCTGAATGGGCGCCGGTCGGAATGCTCGGTCAACTTTGGGTTATATCTGACGGAACTTGTGAAGTCAACGGCTTTTGTATGCCCGGCACCGACGGCATCGCGACCTCATCGAAAACCGGCGGATACCGAGTTGTTCAAAAGAACGATAAATTGGTCAAAATTATATTCCGATAGGAGGGCGTTGACGTGTACGAGCACGAATTACATTGGTTTAATCAAATTTGGAATTGGTTAGGCGGGCTTGCCGGGATATCCGCGTTGTTTTACGCAATCGTTCACTATAAAAGAAATCGATTATCCGGTATGCGGACGACCAATAAAGGGATGCAAGAGTTGGCTGACGGCGCGATGGATCATTATCGCCGAATCAAAAAAATGCTTGATGACGCTAACGTGTTGTTGGAAGAATACAAAGCTAAAAACGATAAGCTGACTCGAAAATGTTATAATGATGGTTGGCGGAACGCCAACAATTACCTTGCATCATTTCAACACGCCTTTTGTGTTATATTTACGAAAAACAGTTAAGAGACGCCGGCATTGAGCCGGGAAAGGCGTGAGTTATATGAATAATAGAACATATGATATTCTTAAATGGATTGCAGTGTACGTCCTGCCCGCGTTAGGCACTTTATATTTCGCCTTGACTAGCGTTTGGAATCTTCCGTACGCGGAACAAGTCGTCGGAACTATCGTCGCCGTCGACGCTTTCTTGGGAATTTTTCTCGGGATTAGCTCGAAGAGGTATGAAGAGAAGAATCAGAAACAATCTTATTACGTAAATGGCAGTAAAATAAGATAAAAATTTTTAAAAATACAGCACGCAGTCGCCCGAAATGTATGTTATATTAATACCGATGAAAAATCCTTGAGTATTTTATGATTACGATTAAGTGTAGATATTTAAGGATTTTTTGTCTAATTTTTTATTCGGGAGGGCATTATTATTTACAAATTAGAAATGCGAGAAAGTGAGGAAACGACGCCAAAGCCACTAAAACACTACGAGGATAAACAAGAATTTTTATCAAGCTACGGCGATTTGCTCAATGTTGAAGATTTATCTGCAATCTTCAAAGTTAGTAAAAACACCATTTATAAATCAGTTCAAAACGGTGATTTCGGAACACCCATACATATTGGGCGAGAGTATAGAATACCCAAAATTTATATAATTGAGAAATTTATTTTGAACTATAAATAAAATAATTTCACTTGAATAAATGTCTTGTTTATGCTAAAATTAGTTTCGGATTAATTTTAGCGTAGGTAGGACTTTCTTTATTATATTTAAGAAGGGATGATTATCTATGACAGCAACGCTACACATCAAGAAAGATAGACCGAATTACTTTATACTGCTTCGCTTCAAGGCTGAAAATACGGGTAAAAAAGTTCAGAAGTGGATAACAACCGATATTCCGGTCAAAGGAAACAACAAGAGGAGGGCAGAAGAAAGAAAAGATGAAGTATTGGCTGAATACAAACAAAACAAGGTGGATTTGAGCAAAGATATTCTATTCACGGACTTTCTCAAAGAATGGTTAGAGATTTTAGGACCATCTATCAAGGGCGTTACATACGATGGTTATAAACTAATAATCTATAATCAAATTATTCCGTTCTATAAACCAATGAAATTAAAAGTTCGAGAATTAACCCCGCTCCATATTCAGCAATACATGAATTTCAAACTCAAAAAGGTATCACCAAATACGGTTAAAAAGCACTTGTGGAATATCTCAAAATGCCTTGATAGTGCCGTTAAACAAAAGCTACTTGCGTTTAACCCGATGCAAGGGATTGATATGCCGAAACAGATAAAATTCAAGGGAGCGAAACCTTACAAAAAAGAACAATTTGACAAATTGTTGGCCGCTTTTGAGGGCGACCCCATTGAAGAAGTCGTTTTTACCACGCTCTTTTTTGGATTGCGTCGTTCGGAGGTTTTGGGAATAAAAGAAACTGCCATTGACTTTGATAGCGATATTTTCGACATCTCACACACGACGGTTCAAATGGGGACGAAAATTCACAAAGAGGATTCCACAAAGAATGAGAGTAGCGACAGTTTGATGCCGATGCCTAATATTGTAGCTAACACGTTCAAACGGCTAATCGCAAAGAAAAGACAAAACAAGTTGTTACAACCAAACGATTACATTGATGAGGGGTATATCTTTGTTCGTCCAAACGGACAACTTATACCACCTAATTATGTCACAAAGCATTTCAAAAAAGTTTTGATACGAAATAATTTGCCTGTAATTCGTTTCCACGATTTGCGACACTCATCGGCTGCATACCTTAAATATCTTGGCTTCGATTTAAAAGATATTCAAATTTGGCTACGGCATGGTGACATACAAACCACAGCAAACATCTACCTTGACAACCTTAATATGGACACCAAACAAGGGATTGCTGATCGTCTTAATGAGAAATTTACAACTTTAGAACATAGACGATTAGCATAGACAAAAGCATGGACATTTGAGATTTTAGGGAAAAAAGAAAAAACCTTTATCCTCATAAACAGTTGAGAATAAAGGATTTCAATTTGGAGGCACCACCCGGATTTGAACCGGGGATAAAGGAGTTGCAGGAATTATTTCTATGTCACATTTAGCTTATCATTGAAATAGTTAAAAACACATAACCCCTTTTGTACCAACCATTTCAACCGACCATTGCGGCATGATTTTTCACAAACGCCCATTTATAAACGATAAATTTTGATGCGGATTTTGTAGACATTTTGTAGACATTTTGTAGACCATTTCGCAATTTAGGGCAGATTACCAATAATCCTTTGTCAGAGCAGCACACAAACCCTTATATGTCAACATTTATTTGTGATGTTTTTATATTTATTCATAAAAAATCGCGTGAAATCGTGACTAAATCTAAACACATTCAAATCAACCCTTAAAACTGGTTATTTTCCACTCTTAATCTCAAACACAACTTTTCTCTTTGCCGAGCAATTTAACGGCTCAAAAACGGCTAATTTCACGCCGTATTCCGCACCCTGTTTCTTCCTTTCTCGTCTGCAAAAGTTTCTACAAATTTACGGAACTTTTACGCTCTCACGGCGTGGCACAAACTGAATATCATAATCTAACACATCCAAAAGGCTACACAAAGTTTTAAGTGTAGGGCTATTCTCCTTATTTTCAATCCTTGAAATAACTTGTTGCTTATTGCCCGATTTTTCAGCCAACTCAACTTGTGAAATTCCCTTTTGTTTGCGGAGTTTAACCAATTCACCTAATACGGCATACTCCATCCTGCTCTCGTCCCACATCTGCTTTAATTCGGGGTCAGCGTTCAACGAATCGTCAATATACTTCTTAACATCTAATTTTTCAAATGGCATAACTCTCACCTCACTAAATAAATTTTTTCGATAATTCTTCGCCTAACTCTTTGGCTCTTTTGATAACTGTTTCGCTATCTGTTTTTTCGGTTTTGTTTTTCTGTTTTCGGCAAGCATGGAGCAAATAAACATCTGTGTCCTCAATGGCAACATAGAAAATTCGATTATGTTTGTAAAAATATACCTCCCAAACTTTGCCTTGCCATTTCTTAATGTTTAATTCGTCTAATTTGTCTTTTTGAAAACAATCAAGTACATTCAAACCGTCAATTTTCTCATCTTTACTAAGTTTCTCAATGTAGTCAAGAATCAAATCTTTGCCGCCCGATGTTTTGTAGCGATATACATTCATATTATGCTCCTTTTTAGGAAAACAATACAACTTTTTCGTTGTAATCACATTATACAACTTCTTTGTTGTATTGTCAAGTGTTTTTTCAAAATATTTTCAATTCAATTTTCGTCAAACAATTCTTTTATTTTATCAAATTGTCCGCGCCGTCCATACACCGCAACTATTTCACAAAGAACCTCATCCCATTTGTGATTGAAATAATCATCGAGGGCGTCTTGTGTTAAAGCGTGTTTTGCGGATTCAAAATTATCATCGTGTATAAATTTCTTTTTCTTGGTTGCTTCCAACATATTAACAACAGCGTAGTTTGATAACGCATTGTTGCCATATTTTTCTACATACTTTTCGCTTATAGCCTTTGCATCTATTTCATAAACATCAAAGCAATAGTGCATTATTTCGTGTATAATAACGCCGACTTTTAACCGCCCTATAAGATAAATAGCGTTTTCGTGCCTGACATAGCTTCCTAGTGGATTTTCTCCGGAGCGTGTGAAAGTCTTGAAGTAACCGCCATTTGGATTAGCCGTTAAGTGGATAAATTGTATTGCACTTAAATCAATATCCATAATCTCTATGAATTTTTGCACTTTTGTTGGCAAATCTGCCGCCGTCAATTCTTTGTAATCCCAAAGATAATTTGGTATTCCCATTCCTTGTTTCCCCTCTGTTAGTTTTATAATTTACTGTAATCCCTTTTGCCATAATCGCATTTTGTGGATGTGGCTGATTCTGCAAATTTGATATAATGCGGAAATGTTTTCATACCCTCACTGCCCTATTTCTAAGGTGGGCAGTGAGGGTGATGTGCTACCCCTCCGCGCCAACTTCCGGTGTTCCTTGCAAATGTGAATTGCCCCCGACACCCTCGCTACGCTCCAAATCCCGCGCAATCGTTTCATCTATTGCCCGGCAGATGAAGCCTGTCATACTTCCCGCCGGAGTGTGTCCCAATGTTCCAACCTCTCCGACTTCCGGCTGATATTCTTTCGCGTGTTCTTTGATAATGTCCTTCTTGCCTTTCGGTATTTTCATTTCGATTCTGTCATAAGCCTTCGCGTTATACTTTGCGTTTGCCTTTTGTTGCGCCTTGCTTATTGCCATTCTTTTACCTCCTCTAATATTTATAATTTATTGTTACGGGTGCGCCTTTTTAGGGTGAATATTCCCACGATAATATTATATCACAACATATACCATTCCGTCAATATGCAATATGCACAATTCCGTAATGGTATTTTTGTGCAATATTACGGGTTGACAAATCTACTTCCGTAATGGTATAATAATATTAAGAGTTAAGCACATCAACACTTCACCGCTTAACCAAAAACACGAAAGGGGCATTTACAATGTCAGTACACGAAATCACTATCACAGCGAGGGATTACAGACTAATACAAGCAGAGATTAAAGAACTGGAGGCACAAGCGGACGCGCTGAAACAATCAATGATTAAAGAGATGGACACGCGACAGGTTGACGAGCTGCAAGCCGGGGAATTTTCCATCAAGTACAAGTTGGTTGAATCGAAACGGCTTGACACAACGAGGCTGAAAGCAGAGAATCCGGCAGTATATGAAACTTACGCGAAGTCATCAGTTAGCGCAAGATTTCAAGTAGCGTAAGGGGGTTATGTAATGAATGTGTGGGGAATTAGTTTTTGTATCGCCTTAATGATTACACCGTTTATTGTCTTATTGATTGCGGCAATAACTGAAAGTAAGGAAGCCAACGCCAAACCCGACCAAGAGTAGAGCGTTGACCTCTCACACCACCGCCGGAGCGGTTGGCTATATTATACCACGTCAGCCGCCCGGTGTCAATTCAAAAACTGAAAGGAGCAATTACAATGAGCAAAGCGGAACGGCTACACACGATTAAACAGGAACAACGCGCATATTACGAAAACAAGGGCGAGGAAGTTGTCGAGGTGTCAGTTGCCGAATGTTACGGCAAAGACCGTTTGGGATTCCGTGAGTATATAGTTGTCGTGATTCTCAACGCTTGCCAATTTTACGCATTTAGTGTTAATAGGAAATTAGGGTAAGGCGATAATTTTATAAATTGGAAGGAGTTTATATTATGTTTAATACTCAAAGATACATCAAGGAAGAATCGAAACTTGCGGATATTTTGGCAAACGCCAACAACGCGGGAACATTATTTGATGATTATGACAGCGAAAATTATTGCACGGAAACTATCACATTGAAAGGGGTTGCGTTGGCGTGAAAAAATATTACCACGATTTTGAAGTGTTAGCGGCGCGGTGGTTCGATAAAAAGGGCGTTGCACATTGGGGCGTTGAAGTTCAAGTAAACCACGAAGAATACGGAAAGCCAACATATTTGAGGGCTGACAGGCTTGTAAGTGGAAAGAACTTCCGCAACATTGGGCGGATTATTATGGAAGCGGCAGGATATGACGTTCCGCGAACTTATAAAGAACTAATAGCGCGGGAATGGGTATGCGGCAACTTTATTGACTATCCAACGAAGCGGGAAGCGTTGGCAGAGTTGCGGAAAACTTGGACAGCGTGGGACGGAAGCAAGCCCGACATTCGTATTGTTGAATTACCGTTAGGAGCTTAAAACTGTGTGGCGACAGAAAATTTGTGTGGGAGCAGATTTATACAAAAATGAGAGCGGTTGCAGTCGCACTCAAATTCAAATTTATGGGAGGTTTTGACAATGAGTAAAACAAAAACTATGTTACCGTTAGGAACTTAAAATGTCGTGACAGACAACAAAAAACTGTGTGACAGCAGATTGCGAGTAGAATTTTATAAACCGAGGGCGGCGGCAACCGCCCTCAATATTACATAATAGGAGAGTGATTTTAATGAAAAAATTGACATTAGAGCAGTTTTTATCAGCGCATACCAAAGACGGAGAAGAAATGACAGGAACACAATTTGCGGCGGCAGTTGGTTTGTATAACGCTTACGATATGGGATTCAAAGAGGGCGTTATCTGTATGGAATATATGCTTGAAAAACTTGCGCCGGGACTTCAAGAACTCGCAAACGGAAACAGGGAACTTTTGCAAGATATGTTGACTTATGCCGTGGTTGTGTTTGGTACGGCTAATAAAGCATACGAAAAGGGCGAATCCGACAGGGAGAATGGCGCGGATAAATTAAGTTCCGATGAATTTATTGACGTAAATCCGAACTTGAAAGATGAATGTTGCGCGGATATGGTTGATATTTTGTTCAGCGCGTACATAAAAGGTTATCGAGGTGTTAAGCCCATAAACAATAGCGAGGGGGATTCGCATGAATGATGGGAAAAGGTTAATAGAGCAGTCATATACAATTACATTTGAATCATCAATATTGGCGAACGCTTGCGAGTTCGTGCAAAATGCGGCTGCCGAAGATATAAACAACCGAAACAAGAATCAAATATGCGACCTGTTGTATGTCGTTCAAAAATTCGCGCATAAATTGTCCGGGGATTTGCGCGAGCTTGATTCTGGTATAACTTGTTTTGTAAAAGCCAGTAAGCCGGAAACGGATTAACTTTATATTGTGTAGTGTTTTCATTTTGGGAACGGTTGAGGCACACCCCTTGACCGCTCCGCTTTTTTCAAAAATACTAATTACGAAAGGATTGATTATTGTATGAAAAATTTACAGAAATACCTTGCGGAAGTTGAACCGCAATTTGCGGAACTTGCCGGAGGTAACAAGGAACATTATGAGGCGATGATGACCCTCGCGCGCGATGTACACGGTGATATGACTAACTTCTACAGGAAGGGTGAATTTTGCCGCAAGATTGGTAGGAAGCTCCCGACCCGAAGAAAGATAGGCTGCCGACGATTAAGGAAGTCGCAAAAATGCTCAAAGAAATCGGAGCAGAACCAACCAACACAAGCGCGAACAAAGCCGCCAAAGTCATTGTCGGTGTGCTTGAACAATACGCAGGCAAAGGCAAGCAACACAAAGCCGAAGGACGAGCCAAACAGACAGTCGGACAGTTGACATATTTTTCGGAACTCGACAACCTTGACTTCCCAAAGGATATGAAAATACACTTTATTGAAATGGTTGTCTATCCAGCTTATGAGTTCGGTTACGAAAAGGCAAGCTAATTTGATTATATCGAGAGTCGGTTTGAATTGTTAGATGCCGACTCTCGCTCCTTTCAATAGTGTTTGCGAAGGTACACCCTAACGGACACGGAGTTTTGAGAGGTTTTTGCATTTGTAAAGGTTGGGAAACGACTTTACGGATGTTTGTAAATGATTGATAGGTTTACAAATAAATTACCGATAGCGCCGATTTGGCGCTATCGGGGAAGGGGGTGTTGCAAATTGAAAAACAAAGTATTTGCTTATGCGAGAGTAAGCACGAAGGAACAAAACCTTGACCGACAGTTGAAAGCGTTTATTGATTTAGGAATTGACGAGCGCGATATAATCGTTGACAAGGAAAGCGGCAAAGACTTCAATCGTCAAAATTATTTGGCATTACGAAATAATATGTTGCGAATGGATGACATTCTTTATATTAAATCCCTTGACCGTCTATCTCGCAACAAAGCCGACATAAAGGAAGAATTGGAATACTTTAAGGCGCATAATATCCGCTTGAAAGTGCTTGACCTACCGACCACCCTAATGGAACTACCCGAAGGACAAGAGTGGATTTTTGAGATGGTAAATAATATCTTGATTGAAGTTTTGGGAACAATTGCGGAACAAGAGCGGGTGACTATCAAGCAACGACAAGCTGAGGGGATAGCCGCCGCGAAGTCCAAAGGTAAACATCTTGGCAGACCTCCCATAGAATACCCAGCAAACTGGCGCGAGGTTTATTTTTATTGGAAAAGCGGAACGATTACAGCAACGGCAGCAATGTCGATGATGAACTTAACTCGCTCCACATTTTACAAAATGTTAAATCAATATGAAAATGGAAAGGTGAAATTATGACTGATTTTAGAACTGAAAAATTGAATAGCACTCTCAAAACTTTCGGCATTCGTGGTGAAATCGAATCCGTTTCCTATGGTGCGAGGATTAGTAAATATGTGGTTAAAATTGACCCGCAACAAAAGATTGAGCCACTGATTAGGCTTGCGGCAAATATAGGTTGTGCATTTGGTTGTCCTAACTCTGTGAGGATTTCAGGGATTGAAGGGGTGGAACACGCAGTAGGAATCGAAATCCCTAATCCGACAAGTCGGACGATTTATTTGCGAGAATCACTCAAGTCAAAAGAGTTTAAGGAGTCGGAATCTCCGACATCGTTTGTCGTTGGCGAGAATGTGGAGGGTAAACCTGTTGTTGCAGACGTTGCCAAAATGCCACACTTACTTATTGGCGGCACAGTTGGCGCGGGAAAATCCGTATTTTTGAACGGACTGGTAACAAGCATACTATACAAAGCAACGCCGGAGGAAGTTAAATTTTTGATGATTGACCCGAAGCGAATCGAGATGGCGCAATATCGAAATGTTCCTCATTTACTTGCACCGATTATCACCGATTGCAAAGCGGCAATGTTGGCGTTGTCTTGGATTGCTGACGAGATGGATTTTCGGTATGAATTGTGTGAAGTTTACGGCGTTCGGGACTTTGGGCGTTACAATGCGAAGATGAAAAAGGAAGGGCTTGACCCGCTCCCGCGAATCGTTGTTGTGATTGACGAATTATCGGAGCTTATGATGTCATCGGAGAGTCGTTTCAACGGGAATTTGCAAATACGCAACGAACTTGAAATGCTGATTGCTCGAATTGCTCAAAAATCACGCGCCGCGGGAATCCACCTGATAATCGCAACGCAAAGACCGTCAAAGCAAGTCGCAACAGGCTTGATAAAAGACAATCTGCCGAGCCGAGTTGCGTTCACTGTTGCGGACGGCGTGGCTTCACGAATAATTCTTGATGAGTTGGGCGCGGAACGCTTGCTTGGACAAGGCGATATGCTATTTAAACCAGTCGGTAGCAGGGTTGAGCGGCTTCAAGGGGCGTACATTGACGATGACGAGATTGAATATTTGGTTGACCGTATCAGCGAGGGCGTGAAAAGAAACTACAACGCCGACTTGATGGCGAAACTTTTCCCAGAGCGCGTAAAAGTGTCGGCATAAGGTTTGACATTATATAGGAAGTTATGATAAAATTCGCGTTAAAGGAGATGAGTTTGTGGCTTTATTTAACTGTTTAGAATGTGGACAGGAAATGTATGACGATGAAGTTTGTCCAAATTGTGGCGCGTTGTTTGGTGACGATGATTGCGTTGACGAAGTTTTGGAATTTTTCGACGATGATGACGATTGGGATTAACGCTTAGGTTGAATCGTTGCGAAATTCCCGCTCCGTTTGATTGTTTTATCAACCTAATATTCAAAAAGTATTGACAAAACGATTATCTTTGATTTTCGTATGTACATAAATAAAATTACAGAACTATAAAGTGTGAACGAATTGTTACAAACTTCAAAAAAAGGTTGACAAAATAAGTCTTTTGTGTTATAATAATAGGGTAATGTGGAAAAATATATTTGAGAGGAGTTTTGGGGGTTGCACGGCTTACAGTTTATACGAAATCAGTTCGGCATTTCCTTGAAGGATTTGGCTGAACAATTAGGCATTTCTGCACAGTCAATTAACGCTTGGGAAGCGGAAATAAAACCTATCCCTGCCGCAAGGTTGGAAAAACTGACGGAAATTTTCGGGCTTGACGGAAAATACTTTGTGCCGGACATCAGCGCAGAGTTGCAGATTTTGGTTCGGATTGACTTGTTGTTTCAGTCGTTGCCGGACGAATGGCGGGACGAGGCGTTAACGATGATTAGGAAGCGAATGACGGAGGGCGAAAAATGAACATTGAAAAAAACAAAGCTGATTGGTTGGAATGCTTTGAAACGAAGAACGCAGAAGTAGCATATAAAATTATTGAAAACTGTCTTATGCCTAATTATAATGAATTATATGGCGAATGGTTTACGAATCGCAGTCGAGACGACATAGAGTTGTTAGGTAAAGTATTTGAATATGAGGACATTTATTTTACTGATATGACATTCAAGGACGAGGAGTTTCAAAGAGCTTTGTTGATATGTCAAGACGAGAACAGGAACGATGTTAATTATTCTGACGAGTTGTTTGATTCGTTAAGTGTATCATATGGGGACTGGCGGTTCTATGTTGCAGATTTAGATGGTATAGGTGGTTCTGTAAATTATTTCAAGCGAGAAATGCGCGTCAACACGGAGAGTAAAGACGATATTTCATTAATTTTACACGAAATGATACATATTTACGAATTGACATTACAGAACCGCTATCCTATATTTGCGGAGTATTTGATAATCCAATTATACAACAAATTGAAACCGCTGATTGAAAATTTAGATGAAAAAATAACTCTAAACTCACACCCTTTATTGTCGGGCGATATGTTTAGGGCGGGAAATAATCACGGCACATTGTTCTTATTAAAGAGTCTTGACTTGGATTTAAGATTGAAGTTGTCGCTGGGAACGGTGTTTGGTTATGACCGAGAAGGATATATGAAAGACGAAGCGTAAGGAGGACGAGATTTTGGCGAACACTGGTGTGACGAATGCGGGAGCGGCGAATTTGGAAAACAAAGAATCGGTTTACATTGTGTCGGTTCAAGCGAAAGATTTATGGATTGCAAATAATTTGCTTGCCGATGAAGGAAAGTCGAAAATAAAAGGATATATAACAAGGGATAAAAAGGGGACGTTTTACAACAAATATATCGCAACTCTTGACTATTCTTTGGATAGGATTCAATTGGAAAGAATATGCAATCAAGACGGTGTTCAATTTTCGTTCCCGAATCAAAAAAGCGAAAAACACAAACTGAAGCATTATTGCGACAAGGTAATTAGTGTTGATTTTGATTTAACCGTAAAAGATTATAATAAAAGCGGAGATGTTTTTGTCAAATATGGCTACTGTTACAACAAGGCGGATTACAAAAAAATAGACAAAAACGATTGTATTCATATAGAAAAAGACGAAAACGGAAACGATGCCTTGATAGGAATTAAGTTGAATACCAAAGTTAAAAATCCTCTATCCCTTGAAGAACTGAAAAGACTTGGTGAATATTTCACGCTCAAAGAAATTCAACCGAAAGAAAAAGAGGGTAAGAAAAAGGAAAAGCCGTATTTCGTATATACCACAACGAACAAAGACTCGAAACGCTTGTATAATATCAAAGCCATCAGAGACGGACTTTATACAAAAGGGTTTGTTTGTAACGGAAGGACATATGTTAGGTGGAAAAGAAGTGCGGGGAAATCCCGTGTAGGAAAATGTCTTTTTATAGACAAGACGCTTTACAAAAAAATTCGCAAATGGGAACTGTGTGGATTAAAAGTCAAGGAAAATGACAAAATTGATTTAGCAGCTTTTGAGTCATATATTGCATTATCTAATTCCAGTATAATAGATACTTTGCACATTAAAAAGGAAAACATTTTAATCATTCCCGAATATGAGAGCATCTTCAAAGAAAAGGTTATTGCCGTAGGCAAGGACAATAAAAAAAGACTTGTTGCGGAAGAAAAAACATTGGAAATAAAGAATAATATTTGGGATGGACAGAGTTTGATTGACCCATTGTTGATGAAACAATATAAGAAATACGGGAGTGTTTTGTTGAGAAACCGATTTTATAAAAGTTGCGCCTTCACTTGTGATATTCAAAAATTCTTCAAGGATAAAGGCATTGCAGATGTCTCGCAACTTAACGGGTTCACATTGGCAACTGAAATCAAGGATATTAAATACATAACGACTGAAAGCAGTATAAAATATTCAAAGTTTGGAAGTAAAAAAAGTGGTTGAATAATTTGGACAATAAGTTCGGAATCGTCAAGCACGATAAACCCGCAAAATACTTCGATGGGCGGTTTGTAAAATTAAATTATCAAATGTTAAATTCACTACAATCATATTACGACTTCAAGAAACCGACTGAACAATTAGTGAGAAATGACGGAGATTTGGGCGAGCTTATGTTTCCTACTTGGGAATATTCGTTTGGATTATATCACGACCCAAAAGCTATAAAATACCACGTCAATTTGAAAAACGAAATCGAGTATGATGATGTCGATTATGACACCGAAACCAAAAACGATTTGATATTCAAATTACTAAATATAAACGAAAATTTCCCATTAAGTAACCTATATCACGAATTAAAGGTTGAGATTGTACGCGCATTTATAAACAGTATTAGAAAAGAAGGTAGGGTGATTGTCGAGGGAACACATGCCACCGTTTGTGCGAATCCTGTTGAAATGCTTTATCACTCTATAATGAAGAAAAACGGAAAAGGTAGTCAGTTTGATGGCACAAGCAAAATCGGCGTTGGTAATGTTTATTCCGAGCGGTTCAAGTTCGATAAAGTTATATTTGCCGGAAGAAGCCCGTTTATCACAATGGGAAATATATGGTTGCCGACCAATAAGGATAATTCCGAAATCAAGGAATACATGAACCCGACAGACCAAATATTATATTACAATGCCATAAACGAGAACAGTCAGCAACTAAATAATGGTATGGATAATGACGGTGATGCCTGTTTAATTACAAACGACAGAGCGATGTTGGCGTTAGCCGGAAAACATTATGGTAAATTTTTAGTTCCGACAATGGACGAAAAAAGTATGGCGGCGGAAAACGAAATCTACCACTACACCGATTTAGACAAATCAAAATTGGATTCAAAAACCAAGGATAATTATATCGGCGAAATTGTAAATTTGAGCCAAGAGCTTAATAGTTGGTTGTGGCACAACCTCAACGAAAATCCCGAATACGACTACACACAACTTTACCTCGATATTTCACGCCTTGCGGTGTTGTCGGGGGCGGCTATTGATTCAGCCAAGAAAAATTTTGACATTAGTTTTGCGGCGGAAATAAAACGCATACGCAAGAGGAATGACGATTTAATCAAGGAAACTAAACCCAAATTCTTCAAACACATTAAAATGCAAAGGAAGAAAAAGGCAGAGTTTTCACCCGATGAAATTGAAAAGTTCGAGGAACTTATTGAAGAATCGGAAGCTGACATCAAGAGTGGAAAAATATGTGTTCTTGATTATTTTGCCGAAAGCGACGAGGATATAGGCTTGATTAAACGTTTGGATAAATATATAAAGTTCTGCAACAAGAAAAATCCGTTTGAATATGTAAACACAACTATGGATTATATTGTAAGCATTACAAACAAGTTGAATTATGGATTGTCAAGAAACAACAACGAAAATGTGTTACAAGTTAGGGATTTGATTGTTGACGTTGATTCACACAGCGTTGACAATGACGAAAAGAAAATCATTGAAAAAATATGCGAAGAAATTGAGAACGTTCGCAATGACATTGGGAAATTGTGGGGTATTAAGAAAAACAAGGAACGAGACCGGGCAGAACGGAAATTGCAAATCGAAAACAAGAAGGAAGAATTGATAACCTTCTGTAATACCCAAAAACTCAACCGCGATATATTGATTGGCTTGCTTGCAAAAATGGACGATAAACAAATATGTAGCAAGGGTAAGAAATTGGGATTTTATTTTCAAATTTTACTCAACATTGAAGTCGATGGCATTGATGGCATAAATAAAATGATAGATTTTTTTGATTCACGACTTGCAAAAATGCCCGATTTTGCCCAAAACAACGCCTAAAATTTAAGATTTACACCCCTCAAACGCCATGTTTAAGGCAAAAAAGATTTTCGGTAGTATGGGGAAGAATAACATAAACCGTGTCGTTCGTTCGGCGCGGTTTTTGCGTATGCAGTAAACGCAGTATGCAATTTATTATTACGAAAGGAGACACGAAATGACCCAAGAATCTGTACGGAATAGGTTATGTAAGTACATTGAAGAAAAAGGCGTGAAGTTAGTTTTTATTTCTCGCAAAGTCGGAGTCCCCGATTACCTTATGGCGAAGTTCAAGACCGCAAAGCGGGAACTATGGAACGAATCACTCTTGGAGCTGGATAAATTTCTTAGTGCCGAAAATTACTAATTCAACCACAAAAAAAGGGGGGTGCGCCGCGCGCAGCACCTAAAACGATAGCAGCACAGACCGCCAAGAGCCGAGAGGTTCTATTTTTTTGTACAAATTGGGGTGAACAAAATGAAAAACGATATATTTGAACGGATAAAAGAAGAAATCACGATTGAGGATATTTTTAATTATTATGGAATCGAGATAAACCGAAATCGCAAAGCGTTGTGTTGTTGGCACGATGATAATTCACCGAGTATGTCCGTGAACTTGGTTGCTGGTTTATGGTATTGCCACGTCTGCTGCGAGGGCGGGGACATTTTCTCATTTGTCGCGCTGAAAGAGAGTTGCACACCGTATCAGGCGGCGCAAATCCTTGACGAGCGGCACGGGTTGGATTTGATAGCCACGACCACAAGACCGACTCGAAAACAAGTTAGCGACCACCAAGCGAAAAAGGAAGCGTTGGCGCGATTCAAGGAAGATTTGCGGAGCGTTGAGAACAAGTTGAGCGACTACTTCCTCTTATTCCACCGAGCAACCATTGACCCGCCGGACAACTTTGACGAAATGCCGCCGTTATATGAAATAGCATTGAAAGAGAGAAGTTATACCGAATATTTGCTTGACTTTTTAGCGTTTGGCAATTTCGAGGACCGGGCGCACGGCTACAAGATGGCGAAACAATATTTACAAAGATTGGAGGCGGCAATTTGACCCAAGCGGAACAATATGAAAAATTAGTGGAAATTGACGAAGAATATAAAATTGAAGATGTCGCCGACAAAATGAACGACATTCTTGAAAATGCAACAGCAGATTCAATATTGGAAGAAATTGTTTTTAAAAGTTTGTATTTATTGGACGGATTCGAGCGTGAGAAGTTCAAAGTTAAATTGCTCAAAAAGGCGGCGGACTTGCGCGTTAAGAAATTGTTTGAACAGCTTTTGCAGGCATATTGCAAGCAAGAATTTTCTAACGAAACAGACCCCGACTGGTATGAGGACGGAGACATTGATGAGGTTGCTTTTTGCGGAGCGTTTGCGGAACGGCACAATATCAAATGTATCAATAATCAGTTTTACGATATTAACGGTAGCATTACTGACGGTGATATTGAAAGCAAAATTTACAAAGACATCACGCCATATGTTAAGCAGGGCGTAAGTAGACAAGTGCGGGCGTTGCTCTTTGCGCTGAAAAATGCGACCTTCGCAGAACAACCAAGAGTTCGTGAGGACGAAATCTATTTGGAAAACGGCATACTTCGCACGGACGGGAAATTCGAGAACGACAAAGAATTTTGTTTGAATAGGTTGAATGTGGAATACAACCCGAATGTTGCGGAGCCTGAAAAGTGGTTGAAGTTCCTTGATGATTTGTTAAGCGCGGACGATATTTTGACACTTCAAGAGTTTTTCGGATATTGTCTTGTGCCGACCACAAGGGCGCAAAAGGGATTATTCTTGACCGGAAATGGCGGTGAGGGTAAGAGCGTTGTCGGCTCTGTGTTCAAGTCGATTTTCGGAAATGCTATGATTAGTGGTTCGTTGCAAGATTTAGAAAACAATCGGTTCGCAATGGCAAGTTTAGAAAACAAGTTGTTATTCGTTGACGATGATTTAAGTGTCGAAGCTCTGAAAGATACGCGTAACATCAAGAAGATTGTTACGGCGCAGACAACACAGCAGATTGAGCGGAAAGGTGTTCAACAATACGATGCGATGATTTACAGTCGCATACTCTGTTTTGGAAACGGAATCTTACGGAGCTTGTACGACAATTCGGACGGATTTTTCCGCAGGCAAATTATAATCAAAGTTAAAGATAAGCCCGAAAGAGTTGACAATAAATCTATGGTTGATGAGTTGGTTGCCCAGAAAGACGGAATATTCCTGTGGGCGTTCGAGGGTTTGCAACGGCTCATAGACAACAAGTATGAGTTTACTATTTCCGAGGAAGCGGAACGCAATCTCAAAGAGTCCCGCGAGGAAGCCATAAATATTATTTCATTTATGGACGAAAGTGGTTGTGTTGAACTTGATAAAGAGTCCGAAATATCGTCAAAGATTTTATGTCAGCTATACCGTGAATGGTGCGGGGACAATGAGGAAATCGCCTTGAAATCGAAAACGGTTATAGGTCACTTGAAAAATTGTGAGGGCAAATATAACATTGAGTACAGCAAGAACATCAGCGGAGGCGTTCGCGGATTCAAGGGTATTCGACAAGTGAAACAAGTTAGAGATGTGTTTTGTTCGATTGGTTAGGCACTTCACAGGCACATTGTTAGGCACATAAAACCCCATAATATCAAGGGTTAGGCACGAAAGGCACAACTTTTGTGAAATCCATTCCTATATATAGAACATATATACATTGGCGAAGTTCTTATATATATGATTCCCCATATAGGCGAATTAGAGAATTAAGTGCCTATGTGCCTAAACGCAGTTATATCAACATTTGTCGTGCCTAACGAAACGCCTAAATAGGCACTTGAAGTGCCTAAATCATCATTTTACTTGTTATCGGCGGCGGAAGCCGTCTTTTATTTTGCGTAATTGCGGATGTGGCGGTTTCGCCACCACCGACAAGAGGAGGAATTAAAATTGAGTAGTCAATATTTCGTGAAAAGTTTTTATGCGGCAAGCTACCTGAAGAGTCTTGGATATGAGCCGCAGATTGAAGTTTCACCACAGGGGCAAAGTGTATTTTGGTATGAGAGAACGCCGGGACTGGAAAACTTGGTAAAGGAATTTTTCGATAACGAGGAATTGCAAGCGTTTGTTCGCGGGCAACTTGGATTGAAAAAGTTGATGTTTGAGGGCAACAAAACGCCCACCGAGGAAACATAGGCACATCAAGGATTTGCGGACTTATATAAAATGGTATATTTTGCCGAAGAAAGCCTTGTGTATCAGGAGTTATCGGCAACTTTTCGAGCATTTCAACGATTTTCAAAAAATAAGGCGGGTGTGGAGCGAAAAGACATTATTTTCCGTTATTATCGGACAAAAAGGACGTGGTTATTATGAAGCCACCTATAAATGTAACATTACGACAGCATCAATTAGAAGCATATTCGCAAGCATTACAAAATCGCAGGTTTGGGTTACTGCACGAAATGGGAACAGGGAAAACTCTAACGGCTATTGCCACGGCAGGGACACTACATCAGCAAGGGAAAGTAAACCGAGTGTTGGTTGTATGCCCGCCGCAAGCGGCACTATTGACGAAACAATTATAAAAGCCCTGAAACGCAAGCACAATATGGCTGAAAGCGTTTTGTAGTATTTGAAAGGAGGCAAATGATGTTACATAAAAATGTACTTGCGCTCATATTTGAGCAACCACAAATCAAGGGCCGGGGATATTATCTTGACGGCGACGAGTTGCGGCAACGAGCCAAAGACGGCGAGGAAAAAATTATAGCCAATCTCGACAAAATGGAAATAATCAATATTTATGTAGACGAGGACGACCCGAATGTTTGCGTAGTTGCTACACAAAGCGAGTCGCACAAGTTATATATTGAAGCCAGCGGAAAAATCAAAGCTACAGAAATTCCGCCGCCCGCTATATTGAAATGTGCAATATGCAAACAAAAAAAGAAGTATTTTTACTTTTGCGACCACGACTTAATTAGTTTTCACGTTCCTGTATGCTATGATTGCCGCCGAGAAATGGCGTTGGAATTTATATCAGGATTCACAAATCCTCGTATGGCTATTCACGCATTTTGTTGGATTGAGGATATTTCATATATCGGAAGCGTTGTTGCGAACATAACCGCAAAAGAGAAAGACATTAGAACCGTGGCAATGACTTACACGAAAAAAATGAACCTGAAACAATATGCCAAAAAATGTAATTTCCGCAATAGTGGACTAAAAAGCCAAAGTTGGGAACACGATTGTACGCCGGGAGAGTTTTTCAAACATTTTGCCGAGAGTGCTATTGATACTTCCGGCAGTCTTGCGGGAGCGTTCGACACTCTCACTTGGGAAGATTTTGACAATGAGGTAACTATCAAACACGATGAACAATTCCGCGAATGGGCTTATAATTTTATTGAAAATGCGAAGTTGAATAACGATTAAAACGGAGGAAATATATTATGAACGAGAAAAAGACTTGTGTAACAGTTTTTAGTCAAAAATTAGCAGGATTTTTAATGTTATGCGGATTTGGGGTTGTTGAAACCAAAGCCCACCGTTTTCAAGAAGGAAAATTGGTATTTTATTTTACGGACAGCAACGAGATTCGCCATATTATCGAATGTCATTGTAAGCACAAAGACCATTATGAAATCGGTTACGCTTTTCCAAAAGAAGATATAAACGAAACTAAAACAATTTTAGAATTAGATTTGGAGGACATTATTGATGAACAATAACAACATTACATTTAACGTTACGCCCACGCTAAAAAAAGATGTCGCGGGGTTTGTTGACAAAATCATTAAATCCACGGACGAAAAATTTACTTACGCCGTGGATGTTTCTTTTAGAAAAACTGGAATTAACAGCGAAAACGAAAATATTTTTACAATCCACTATGGGATGCTTGGGAAGGATGAATATATAGTGCGGTGCTTGCGGGACGACTTCGGAATTGACTATATAGATACTCTCAATAACGATAAAATATATATCAACGACAAAGCGTTCCAAGATGCTTATGAATTGTTGTCGAACTCTCGCAGTCCCGAATTTTCCGATGTTGTGATAGTTGAGGACAAGACCATCGTTACAGAAGAAAGCGTTGCGAAAAGTCTTGAAGCAACGGGAATCACAGACCCAGAAATTCTTGAAGAGCTGCGGAAGAAAATGTTGTCCGTCAATAATGGTAAAATAAGTGTGATGGTTACTACCAACCCCTACTTTTTAGGTTGGATTTTCAACAATAAGCATAGATTCGATATTGAATTTGTAGTCGAATTGAGAGACGGCGAAAAAATCCACACAATAGAAGCCGAAGTCAAAACTTTGGAAGAAGCGTTTGAGGAATGGAAATACAGCAAAGATGAGCGCAGCAAATTTGGATATTTCGGTATTAAACCCAAAGTCGAAGTTTATGAGGACGATGACGATGACGAATACGAAGATGAGGAGGACAATGATTATGACGAATAATCAAAATTACACGACGGGTAATCAGCACTTGGCAAAGTTCTTGGTTGCTCTTGATTATGTTGCCGAAATTCACGAAAACGATGATAAGAGAGTTGTGTATTCTTTTCACGATTCGGACGTTTTGCAGCGCGATATTGGAGCTTATAAAAATGCAGTTAAAAAAGTAGACAAAATGTTCCGCGAGTTGCGACCAAAGAAAAATGATGAAGTTTGGCAATCTTGCCCGCCAAACACGAACGATGACAGCGAATAAAAAATTATAGGGTGGCGAACCAACGCCGGAGGAAATAATTATGTTAAGTCAAGATTTTTTACAACGGAAAATCATTATCAAAAACACCACACCGTATGAGGTGCATTACGATTCCGCAACGACTGGTAAAGGTGTAATGTTGAAACCTAACGGAGAAAAGACTATCAAGGTTGAAGAATTTATTAACGAAGTGGATGCAGAAAATTCTTTGTTTTGTGGGGTTGGAGAAGGACATCACGCATACATCGCTACTACTGATATGGAAGTGTTGGAAGCGGTGGGATTTGAAAACCAACAAATATTGACCGATGATGTCTTGATTAAGTTGTTCGAGGGGAAAGCGAACACGCTGAAAGAAAGATTATCTAAAAATATATTAACATATACAGACAAAGCGTTACTTAGAGATTTCATCAAATCTGGCGGAACGAACGAATATGACAAAATTGTGATTGCCAACGAGTTTGTTGGAGTTAAATTCTAAAAATTAAGATTATATTTTAGGTGGCGACTTAAACGCCGGAGGTATTTATTATGGAACAATATAAGATGAGCAAGCGCGACACAAGACAAATCGCTAAAATGTTGGAATCGATTATTGGTGAAGTTGAGAACCTTTGTGAAAAATCCTATACATCAAAAGAAGAAGTTGAAAGCGTGAAAAGTGAAATTTGTTCTGTTTTTCGAGGGGTGCGAGGAATTAGAGACGCCGACTACTATGCGGTGGAGCAAAACAGTAAAAAAGATGAGGGTTGTTTGTATTGCAGTCCGAGTACAACTGATTGTTCCGCTTGCGGTGCGAAAGTTGAAACAAATTCATTCGACCACTCGCTTGGCGGAATTTTTGGCGAATTGAAATCGCCCGAAGGAATTTACTAAACATATAGAGTGATTACACGATTAATAGTGTTTTTTGGGGATTCGGAGTAAAATCCGAGTCCCTATTTTATTTTTGGTAAATTATAGGAGGAAATTTTGAAAATACAAGAAAATATCTTAAACATTTTAGCGGAATGTAAAATCGAAGGTAACATTTTATTTTTGCCACCGGAACAACTTGACAGGAATACATACGTTGCCGTTAACAAGTGCCTTGAAAATATCGGCGGTAAGTGGAATCAAAAAGAAAAGGGACATATTTTTGATTATGACCCGACAGAGGCGTTTGACAACCTTTTGTTGACTGGTGAAACGGAAGATATGAAAAAGACGTTTCAATTCTTCCCAACACCAAGGAAGGTTGCGGAAATAGTTTGCGATATGGCAGAATTATCAACTGCCCAAAACATATTAGAGCCGAGTTGTGGCAAAGGTGATTTGGCTGATGTGATTTACGAGCGCAATCAATCATTGATATGCGTTGAAATCAATGAAGATATGAAAAAACTTCTTGACGAAAAAGCTTACGGCGATGTGGTTGTTTATACTGACTTCTTAAAGTTTGAGTCTGACGAGGCGAAGTCGTTTAACCGCATTGTGATGAACCCGCCGTTTAGCAAACAACAGGACATAGACCATATTTTACACGCTTATAACATATTGCAAGTTGGCGGTGTTTTAGTTTCAGTTATGAGTGTATCACCGTTTTTCAGAACTAACAAAAAATCCGTTGAGTTTCGTCAATGGTTGGAGCAGAATAATGCCGAAATAGTTGATGTCAAAGCCGGGGAGTTTAAGGAGAGCGGGACACTCATACCTACTAAAATTATAAAGGTTGTAAAATCATAAAAATAAGCACGAATTTGTTTCAAGGGGTGGGGCGTTGTCCTCACCCTATTTTTATTTTTTGACAGGAGATGAAGAAAATTAGTTTATTCTCATTTTATTTCACAAAAGACTATGCGGCAATCAGCGCGGACAGCCGACAAAGTGTTTTTGAAAACGGACAATATTTTAAAGTTCACGATAACGCGCAGAAATTATATAAAATTAACGATTTGATTATTGCCGGAGCAGGACGGTACTATATTATAGACAAGGTGATTGAAGAATTTTCAGCCTTGAACCCAACCGAGCAAACCCCCGAAATTTTGAGGCAGACCGCTCTTTCGATATGCGATAGGAAAGCGGAAATTTTGAAGGCTCTCAATATGGACGAATCCATTATTGAACAAGAACTTGAAAGTAACGAAAAATCTTGTGAATTTTGCGTATTTACATACGATATGGAGCGGCAGGCGAATGTATATTACAATTTTCATTCAGGCTACGATTTTGAGGTAACGGAGCAAGTTGGAGATGATAGAATTGCGCTTGCGTGTGCAGGGTACAACAATGTGGAGGCTAACAGGCTTTTCAAGGAATTGCACGACAAACATTCTTCTTATTTGCCGTTACTTTTCAAGAAGGTTTATGAAGGTGTGTCCGATGGGACCGTTGGCGGCAAATTAATCTTTATTGAAATGAATAATGGGATTATCACAAATGAGCAAGAAATCAAGTTGACCGACAATAAGCCAATACGAAGTTTGAACTTGATAAATGAACTTGGCGGCGACAATGTTATTACTTGGATAAATAACAGATTTGAAAATCGTTCCAAAGTTGCGGGCATAGATGTTCACGGCAACGGAATTGTATCTTACGACCAAAGCGAAAATGTCCGTTTTAGGGTTCGTCCCGATGATGGCGTGGTTGAAATGTTTGATATGTTCCTTATTATGCGTTCGGGCAATAACACGATAATTATGAACCCAAATGACGGTATGGCATTTCAGACCAACAACGCTGATCGCTTGCGATTTGATATTACTAATGGAATATTAACACTTACAGACGGAACTATTAACAGTTGCAATATTAACGGCGGCAATATCAATGTTGACACCGATATGACAATTGGAAATAACCTCCGCATATCTGCAAGTACATTTGGACAAGGCATACATTTTGATAATGCTGGTGGCGCAAGAATCGACGTACAAGACCCGTTCACAGGGTGGTTAAACATCTCTAACGGATTGACCGTGAATGGTCAAACAGTGGCGACTCAACAATGGGTGACACAGCAAATACAAGCCGCATTAGGCGCATAAATATTTTTAGAAATGAGAGGAAATTTATTATGGAAAATATAAAAGTTAATATTCACGAAGCACAAGCAGGCATAAAAGATGCTAAGTTGACATTGCTGTTTAAAGATAATTTAACCGCAGGCATTGAATGTGTTTCTGGCGGCGTACCTCTTGAAGAAATAGCGAAGCCTATAAAAGAGTGTTATCCCGGTGGGTGGATTGATATAGACACAGATGATGGCACAAAAAAATATGAGTTGCTCCGATTTGGAAAGCATTATAATTACTCGCGGAGACGAAATATATAGTTATGATTTTGGAGGTGAAGCCTAATGTCAACTTTATTGGGTGAAATTTCCAAAGACAAAATTATTATGGCAAGCGACTCCCGGTTAGCCGTTGAAGAAAATGGTGTTGTTTATGCGGTACACGATGATGCAAAAAAACTATTTATCATTGATGACAGTTTTGTCTTTTGGGGTTCGGGTAAAATTATGATTATTGATGAGTTAGTCAAAAAAATCAAGCAAAGCGGTTTTCGGGATGTAAGAAAGATTGCGGCGTTAGCTCAAGATATTATTGATGCTTACAAGAAACTGGGCGGTAAGGCAAGTGACGAAAATGGATTCCTTCAATTCACAATCGGTCAGTTCAAAAATGGCGAACCGTATGTGTATCTTAGTGGGGATAAGTATGGTTGGCAAATTATTGAGCAAAAGGGCGAAGATGAGCATATTGGATTTGGTGGTGGTTGGGGTGGACACATAACGATTGCCGAGTATTACAAAGATGCCGAGTATTCAAGGAACAATTTTGACGAAGTGGCACAGACCGCTTTTGATTTAGCAAGTGATGTTCACAGTGGAGGCACTCTAACTATTGTCACTATGACCAAAGGCGGCATAACCGAAAAACGATTTGATATTGACGATAGCGGAAAAGATGTCAAGTGGTTGCCTCAAAATGATATTACAAACGGACATTGTCGGGCAAGGGATTTGTTTTTGGGTCCCGACCAAGCAAGTGTTCTGTCAGTCATAAACGGTATAAGTCAAATTGGCGGAGATGGGTTGAATTTGCGAGGTATAAGGATATTCAGCGAAACAACCAATGCGCTTGTAAATAATTGGACTGGCAACGGAACTCATTATATGAGTGTCGGTGCGGGAACACCAACTATGCCGAGCGGGATATTTTATAGGCTTGGCACAATCATTAATGGTGTTGCGGCTATGGAGATGGCTACAGACGGAACGCTTAGAATACGTGGGGATTTAATCGCTGGTAGGGTATACGCTTCACAACCAACCGCCGACCAGCTCGCAAACGACCCCGCAGGCACAATTAGGGGCGTTAATATTATTGGCGGAAGCATTACATCCGATTCTACTGTAAATGTTACTACCAACGCAACAATCGGAAATAGATTGAACATGACATCAACAGGATTAGCTGACGGCATTCACTTTACCTCAACAAATGCTTCAATCAGTCTAAACGATGAAAACACAGTAAGAATTGCGCCTTTTTTGAGTACGCAAAATTTATTTACAGAAGGCTTAGCGGGTTTAGGGTATTCCGGCTTGACAGCGGCGATTACGGATTTGAGAAACAGGATTATTGCGTTAGAGAACGCATAAAATATTATTCGACAGTTAAGCCCCGATTTTTCGGGGCTTTTTGTTGTGAAAGGAATTGAATTATGAGTAAATCAAAGTGGAAAAAAGTCATTGTTTGCGTTATTATAGCGTTGTTTTTCACGTTTCCGTTACCGTTTTTGTTTGACACTTCTGCAAACTTGATTGATATTTTGGGCGCAATCGTTATGTGGCAAGCTGTAATTTTTGTTCCGATAATTGCAATAGGAGCAATAATTCTTTTGATTAAATTGATAACCGAGAATTAAGTTCAACACGGCGGAAGCATAATGTAAACCGTTCTATTGAACACCATAGCGGCAAGAGAGATTAAAACCGCAAGAACAGCGACACCGAGCGACAACCAAGCCATTTTTCTATGGAATTTTTCATCTTTATCAACGGCTTCCTTGTACTCAATATATGCGTTGCCGAGTTCGGTTATTTGATACTTTGATGTATTTCCACCAGTTTCACCGTATGTTACATACCCTATGTTACGAAGATGCATGAATGGTTTTGCGGTTGTGGGTGAAAATGTGTCAACAAGTTCTTCGTGTCTGGGAGTGTTGTCCCTAATATAACACAACCACTCAAACTCATTACAACTTATTTTTTCCATTACGAAACCACTCTCCCTTGAGAGTAATTATACCACACAATCCAACAAATTACAAGAAAAATTTATCCACACGCTCCCGCTTGGGAGCTTTTTTAATACCTAAATATCGAAAGGAAATGAACAAATGCAAGAAACAAAAATTTTATCATTAGAAGATTATCGCACAGGTGAAACCGCCTTGTCTGAATACCGAGATTTATTAAACATAGACGATTTATCAAAAATATTTCAAGTACATAAAAACACCATATACAAGCATATCAAAAACGGAGATTTCGGCAAGCCTATCCAAATTGGACGCGCTTATAAAATTCCAAAAAATTTTATTATCAAGAAAATATTTTGTTCTCCCGCTTGACAAAAAAATTCACTATGTTACAATTTAGTTAAGCTAAATGTGGCATAGGTAATCTATTTTACGAAGGAGTTGATTACTTATGACAGAAGTTAAAGGAATCGTACAGGCTAAGAAGGGCAGACCCAACTATTACATCGTTTTGTATTACATTGACGAGACCACAGGGCAACCGAAAAGACCGTGGATTCCAACAGATATTCCGGTTGCCGGAAACAACAAGCGTAAAGCAAACGAAAAATTGAAGGAGGTTTTGGAAGAACACAACCGAAACAAGGTTGATTTGAGTAAAAATGTATTGTTTACGGTATTTATCAAGGAATGGTTGGAGTTTATGAAGCCGTCAATTGATATAGTCACATATGACGATTATAAACTGAAAATCTATAATCAAATCGTTCCGTTCTTCGAGCCGAAACAATTAAGAGTCCGGGACATAACGCCGTTACATATTCAACAATACATCAATCACAAACTCAAGTCCGTTTCGCCAAACACGGTGCGTAAGCATTTGTGGAATATATCAAAATGTCTTGATTCCGCCGTTAAGCAAAATTTGATTGCATTTAACCCCGTAAAAGCCATCGAAATGCCAAAACCCATTAAGTCCAACCGAGCGCAGTTTTACAACGAACGGCAAATTGACGAACTTTTGTCCGTTATCAAGGGTGATTCAATCGAGGGAATTGTGTTGTTTGCGACCTTTTACGGTATGCGGAGAAGTGAGATATGTGGCTTGAAGTGGAACGCTATTGACTTTGAAAACAAGTCGTTTCAAATCAAGCACACAGTTGTTCAAATGGGAACGGCAATGCACAAGAAAGACTCCACAAAAAATGACAGTTCTAATTCGTCAATGCCTATGCCCGACATTATCATTGATATGTTGAAGAAGTTGAAATCACGGCAAGCGCAAAATCGGTTGTTGCAACCCAACGACTATATTGACGAAGGTTATGTGTTTGTGCGAGATACGGGACAACTAATCCCGCCAAACTACATCACAAAGCACTTCAAAAAAGTCTTGGCGAGAAACAATATGCCTGTTATCAACTTTCACGATTTACGACACAGTTCGGCAAGCTACCTTCACTATTTGGGATTCTCTATGAAGGATATTCAAACTTGGTTAAGACACGGAGACATCGGGACAACTATGAATATCTACACGCACATAGATATGTCCGCGAAACGGAACATTGCAGACACTCTAAACGAGAGATTCCGAAAATTCAGTTAGTCGATGTTTTTGTAGACGAAATTGTAGACATTACCAGTTATTAGGCGATTTTGAGGACTGCAACAAAAATGCTGACACACCGCAAACGCAGATGTATCAGCACTTTCATTCTTGGAGGCACCACCCGGATTTGAACCGGGGATAAAGGAGTTGCAGTCCTCTGCCTTACCACTTGGCTATGGCGCCATTCCTCGCCACTCGTCCTCCTCGTTCGTTTTCGACGGAAAATGCGCCGCCAAAAAGCTCACACCACAGACGGTGGCTCGTCTTTCCCAAAAAATCAGACCTTAGAGTCAGACTTCTTGGGAGTCTTACGCGCACGCGCACGTCATTGCTCTTACTCATAGTATGTAGCAATCCCATTCATTGTGCAACATTTTATATTTTAACAAATAATAATTTAATTGTCAAGAGAAAATTTTTCATTTTTTATTTTTCGGATTTTCCGAATTTCAAGGAGACATACATGGAATTATGGTTTTTATACGCCGCCGGAGCGGCGGTGTTCGCAGCATTAACAACAATTTTAGCAAAAATCGGATTAAAAGACGTAGATTCCCACCTCGCCACCGCAGTTCGAACGGTTGTAGTGCTTATTTTCGGGTGGTTGATGGTGTTTATCGTCGGCTCGCAGGGCGAAATTTGGCACACAAGCGGAAGAACATGGATTTTTCTTACTTTATCAGGTTTCGCCGCGGGCGGATCGTGGCTGTGCTATTTTCGCGCGCTTCAGCTTGGAAACGTAAACCAAATTGTTCCCATTAAGAAAAGCAGCACAATTTTAACCATGATTTTCGCGTTTATATTTCTTAACGAACCGGCGGGCTGGCTTACGGTTGCCGGCATGGCGCTAATCGGAATCGGAACCTGGCTGATGCTGGATTTGAAAAAAAGCGATACAAAAGCGACAAGCCTCACTTGGCTTCCGTTCGCAATCCTCGCTGCGGTGTTCGCCGCAATAACCGCAATCTTAGGCAATATCGGAATCGCCGAAATAGAGGCGAATTTGGGCACGGCGATACGAACCATGGCTGTTCTGCCTATGAGTTTGCTAATGTTCGGAATCGCGGGAGATAAAAAATCGAAAATAAGCCGCAAAAATTGGGTATTTTTAATATTATCCGGCATCGCAACCGGCGCGAGCTGGCTGTTTTTCTACCGCGCCCTTCAAATCGGAAACGCAATCCACGTCGTGCCTGTCGATAAATTAAGCATTATAATTACCATGCTGTTCGCGCGTTTGTTCTTAGGCGAACGTTTTTCGGCGCGAAGCCTTATAGGGCTTGCGCTTTTGACGGCGGGAACTTTGATTCCAATATTTTTATAAAGCATTATCCCGCCCGAACATTTTACTTAGCTCCGCGTAAAATCCGCTGTCAATCTGCGAAAGTGAACCGTCAAGTATACGAAACCGCCAATTGTTGACGATTGTGCCCGGCGTATTGGTGCGCGTGTCCCCGCCGTAACCCAGTAAATCTTGAATCGGAACGATAACAAGCGACGCGCGGCTCATGTACAACGCACGAATCCACGCACGATTTATCGCCGAATTCGGTCCGCCAACCGTCCAATCATCGTTGAAACCGAGATAAAACAACGCTTTTTCACGATCATGCGCTTCAAGTTCCAACATCCACGCAAGCAACGTCGTATTATCATGAGTTCCGGTGTAAGCGATGATATTTTCGTCAAAATTGTGCGGCAAATGCCGACCGTCGCCGTGAAATCCGAATTGCAAAACGCGCATACCGCGAAATCCCGTTTGTTGCAGCAGCTTTTCCACATCTTCGGTAATATCGCCCAAATCTTCAGCAATGATAGGCAAATTCTCGCCTAAATTTTTCTCAAACGCGTTAAAAATCTCAATTCCCGGACCTTTTACCCACTTGCCTAATCGCGCGTCGGCGGACTCGAACGGAATCCGCCAATAGCTTTCGAATCCGCGAAAATGATCAAGCCGAACGACGTCATATCTCTCAAGCGCCGCCCTCATGCGGTCTGTCCACCATTTATAGCCGTCTTTCTTCATAAGCTCCCAATTATAAACCGGGTTCCCCCACCGCTGTCCAAGCGGATTAAAATAGTCGGGCGGCGCGCCGCCAACGGCGGAGAATGAAGCGGGCTTGCCCGCGCCGACGGCGTCCATATCAAACAATTCAGGATTGCTCCAAACTTCAACCGAATCTTCCGACACGTAAATCGGCATATCGCCTATCATTGAAATCCCAAGCTTGTTGGCGTAACTTTTCAATCCGCGCCACTGCAAATCAAACAACCATTGTACAAACTTGTAAAAATCAGCGTCTTCACAGAATTTATCCGCCATATATTGCGCGTAATCATCCAACCAAAACGGACGAAACTCCAAATACGGCTGGTCCTCCAGCCGCTCGTAAGCTTTCCGAAGAAGTTTCCACTGTTTTTCATAAACAAGCTCGTAATTCACGTAATAATCAACCATTCCGTCCATACGCGCAAGCAAGTCGTCATCGGTGATAAGCCCCATCTCGAAAAGTCCGCGCGGATCAATCAGCATTGGCTCCCCCGCGAACGCCGATATACACTTGTACGGCGAGAAGCATTCGCCCGTATGCTCCACAGGCAATATTTGCCACGCGGAAAACCCGGATTTCTTTAGAAAACCCACAAATTCCATCGCCTCTTTACCAAGTGTCCCGATACCAAAAGGGCCGTGCAGCATGGTTACAGGCAACAGAACGCCTGCCGAACGTATATCTCTCAAACTTATCACCTCCATGTAATTCTATTCGTAAATAATAACATTATTTATGCTATTTCGCAAGATTTTTCTTGACTTTTCTTGTCCGTTGTGATACGATTATCGGAAATGATATAAAAGTTGATGTTAAATTAATATGTGAAGAGGAGAAGTTTTTATGAAAAAGACTATTTCTATTATTGCGATTATTGCGATCTTGTCACTTGCGCTGACCGGCTGCGGCGGTGGCGGAAGCAACGCCGGCGACGATTATCTTATTGGTTTGGTGCAAATCAGCGCGCACCCCGCGTTAGACGCCGCGCGTGAAGGTTTTGTAAACCAATTGGCTGAACTTGGCTTCGTTGAAGGCGAAAATGTTCGCTTCAGAGAATTCAACGCGCAAGGCGATATGGGAACTTTGGCGTCAATCGCGACTCAAATCGTCGGCGAAAATCCCAATTTGATTTTGAGTATCGCAACGCCGACAACTCAAGCTCTTGCAAACGCGACCGAAACAATCCCGATTGTTATCACCGCTGTTACAGACCCGCTTTTGGCAGGCGTTATCGATTCTTTCGAAAGACCGGGAACTAACGTAACAGGTACATCTGACTTAACTCCTGTTAAAAATCAATTCGAGTTGCTTGTACAGCTTCTTCCCGAAGCTCAAACGGTTGGAATCATGTATAACGCCGGCGAGGTTAATTCGGTAATTCAAGCAGACATGGCGGCGGAAGCCGCGCGCGCGCTTGGCTTGACTTATATAAGACAAACGGTTACCGGAACGGCTGACGTTGCCCAGGTTGCGGAAGCGCTTGTTGGCAGAGTTGACGTTATCTACACTCCTACTTGTAACACTATGGCGCAAACATACGCAACCGTTGTTATGGCCGCTGACGCTGCCGGAATCCCTGTAATCGTTGGCGAAAGCAGCGGCGTTGACGAAGGCGCGCTTGCAACCACAGGTATCGACTATTATCAACTAGGAAGACAAACGGCAGTTATGGCGGCTCAAATTTTAAGAGGCGAAGTAAGCCCTGAAACAATGCCGATTCAATGGCAGGAGAGAAACGAAGTTACTATTAATATTTCAGCCGCCGAGCGGCTTGGAATCACAATTCCGGAAGATATTTTAGCCGGCGCAACAGTAGTTACAGACTAATTTTAGTAAATAATAACACATAAGCAAGAGCCTGCCTCCTTCACGGACGCAGGCTCTAAAAAAGGATGAAGTATTATGAATTTAGGCGCAATTCTGCAAGCGATAAATTTGGGCTTGCTTTGGAGCATAATGGCTATCGGAGTTTTTATAACTTTCCGTATCTTAAACTTTGCCGATCTTACGGTTGAGGGCAGTTTTGTTTTAGGCGCGGCGGTTGTCGCGCGGCTTATCACGCTGAACCTTGACCCGGCACTGGCGGCGTGGATTCCATTAATCGCAACTTTGGCGGCGGTTTTAATCGGCGTACTTGCCGGACTTATAACAGGATTTTTACATACGGTTCTGAAAATTCCGCCGCTTCTTTCGGGAATTTTGACCATGACCGGTCTGTTTTCCATCAATCTGCGCATAATGGGCATGGCGAACATCAACCTTGGAAGAGGGATTACAACGCTTATGGACCAAGCCGCCGGCGGCTTGAGCAATGTTACAACCGGAATCACCGGATTGTTCGGCGGCTCAGCCGTCGATGTCGTCTCACGCGACGCTTCAATTGCCGTAGGGCTGGTTTTCGTAATCATCGTTATCATGGCATTGAAATTGTTTTTTAACACCGAAATCGGCTATGTTATCCGCGCGACGGGTGACAACGAAGCCATGGTTAAAGCGCAAGGCGTCAGCACAAACCGCACAAAAATGCTCGGCTTGGCGCTCGGAAACGGTTGCGTCGCTCTATCCGGCGCGTTGGTGGCGCAAACACAAGGATTCGCCGACGTTAACATGGGAATGGGAACGATCGTCACCGGTCTTGCCGCAGTCATAATCGGCGAAGTTATTTTCAGAGACAAAAACAGTCACCGCGTGTTTATCGCAGTAGTGTTCGGCGCGATATTATTCTTTATTATCCGAGCGTTTGTGCTTAGTATTCCATGGATGAACGCGAACGATTTCCGCGGAATTACAGCGATAGTAATCGCGATTGCTCTTGCGATTCCGATGTTTAGAGAGAAGTTTAATTTTCGCCTCAAGAAAGCCGCCTTCGGCAGTAAGGAGGTCGAATAATATGTTGGTTTGCAAAGATATTCAAAAAACATTTGACGCCGGTTCGGCAACCGAGAAGAAAGCGTTACAAGGCGTTAGTTTCGAGATGAAAGAGAACGATTTCGTAACCATAATCGGCGGAAACGGCGCAGGAAAATCGACCATTCTAAACGCCATCGCCGGCGTATTTCCGGTGGAATCCGGAAATATCCTAATAGACGATAACGACGTAACCCGAATGCCGGAATTTAGCCGCGCGAAATATATCGGACGCGTATTTCAAGACCCTCGAATGGGTACCGTTCCGAACATGACGATTGAAGAAAACCTCGCAATCGCGGTTCGCCGCGGGAAAAGGCGAACTCTGCGTTGGGGAATTACCAAAAACGAGCGCGAAGTATTCTGCGAGTATTTGCAGACTCTCGGACTCGGGCTTGAAAATCGACTAAAAGCGAAAGTCAGCACCCTCTCCGGCGGGCAAAGGCAGGCTCTCACACTTTTGATGGCAACAATTCAGAAGCCGCTTATCCTACTACTGGACGAGCACACCGCCGCGCTTGACCCGAAAACCGCAAAATCCGTGCTAGAGCTTACCGACCGGATTGTAAGCGAAAACAAACTGACTACAATGATGGTAACCCACAATATGCGCGACGCACTAAAGTGCGGCAACCGTTTGATGATGATGCACGAAGGAAATATTATTTTAGACGTGCAAGGCGACGAAAAAGCAGGATTAACGGTTCCCGACTTGCTGAAAATGTTTGAACAAGCAAGCGGCGAGGCAATCGCAAACGATAGAATGTTGTTAAGTTAGAAAAAACCGCCGAAAGGCGGTTTTTTAGTTTTTGCGCTGACAAGCGCATATGCGCGGCTGTTTCCGCATAGGTTTGCGCCCTACGGGCGCGGGGGTTAAGGCGCCACTCGCCTTAGACCAATATGTCGTCTGCGACGGAGGGCTTTTTTCTTCAGAGACCGTCTCTAAGGGCGTTTGCGCTTGTCAGCGCAGGACGACAAGGACCTGGTCCTTGCCGCGCCTGCGCGCCCATGCGCAAAATGGTCTAATGCGCAACGCACCTTAAGCGCCGCGCCCACAGGGCGCAAAAAAAGCCGCTCTCTCGAGCGGCTTTTTCTTATTTTCCTACTTATTTCCCGTGATACGCTTTCAAATACATCTCACGCATCTCTTCCATCAACGGATACCTCGGATTCGCGCCCGTACATTGATCGTCAAACGCCTGCTCAACCATAGAATCAAGCTGCTTCATAAAATCTTTTTCCGAAATTCCGTAATCCTTAATCGATTTCTTGATTCCAACTTTCGCTTTCAAGTCGTCAATCTTCGCGATAAGTTTCGCAACCTTATCTTCGTCCGTTCGTCCGCCGATTCCGATAAACGACGCAACTTCAGCATATCTCTCAATCGCTTTCGGATATTTATACTGCGAAAATGTTCCCATTTTCTTCGGATTCTCGGTCGCGTTAAATTTGATAACTTCATTAATCAGCAAAGCATTCGCAACACCGTGCGGCAACTCGAACGCAGCGCCAAGTTTGTGCGCCATAGAGTGACAAATTCCCAAAAACGCGTTCGCGAACGCCATTCCGGCAATCGTTGACGCATTCGCCATTTTCTCGCGCGCTTCCTCATTTTTGCCATCCTTGTAGGCAACCGGCAGATATTTGAAAACACTCTTAATCGCCGTTAACGCAAGTCCGTCAGTGTAATCAGTCGCAAGCATTGACGCGTAAGCCTCCAACGCGTGCGTAAGCGCGTCAACACCCGACGCGGCAGTCAACCCTTGCGGCATATCCATCATAAAATCAGTATCCACAATCGCAATCGTCGGCAACAATTCATAATCCGCAAGCGGATATTTTATACCGGTTTTCTCGTCGGTGATAACCGCAAACGGCGTAACCTCCGAGCCCGTTCCGGCAGTCGTCGGAATCGCGACAAACTTCGCTTTCGTTCCCATTTTCGGGAACGGCGAAATCCGCTTGCGAATATCCATAAACCGCATCGCCAAATCGAAGAAATCAGCCTCCGGATGCTCGTAAAGCGTCCACATAATTTTCGCCGCGTCCATCGGGCTTCCGCCGCCAAACGCGATTACGCAATCCGGCTCAAAGTCGCGCATAGCTTTCGCGCCCTCTTTCGCCGTTGCCAAAGTCGGGTCGGGAAGCACGTTAAAGAACGTCGTATGCTGAATCCCCATCTCGTCAAGCTTATCGGTCAGCGGTTTAACGTAATTGTTCTTATACAAAAATTCGTCGGTAACGACAAATACTTTTTTCGTCTTGTAAACATCTTTCAACTCAGCAATCGCAATAGGAAGAGAGCCTTTTTTGAAGTAAACTTTCTCCGGCGTTCTGAACCACAACATATTCTCTCTCCTCTCAGCAACAGTTTTTATATTCAACAAGTGGCAAATTCCAACGTTTTCCGAAACCGAGTTTCCGCCCCACGTTCCGCAGCCAAGCGTCAACGACGGCGCAAGTTTAAAGTTATACAAATCGCCGATTCCGCCGTGCGACGACGGAGTGTTGATAACGATTCGGCAAGCTTTCATCATCTCTTCGAATCTTGTCAAGTCCTCTTTCTCGTTCATGTTGATATGAATTGCCGCCGTATGTCCGTAACCGCCGTCTTTTATAAGCTTGTCAGCTTTCGCAAGCGCGTCGTCGTAAGTTTCGTACTTATACATCGCCAAAATCGGAGACAATTTCTCATGCGCGAATTCTTCTTTCACATCAACGCTTTCAACCTCGCCGATCAAGATTTTTGTATCCTTGTCAACTTTTATCTTCGCCATTTCCGCGATTTGCGCCGCGGTTTGCCCAACTATGTTCGCGTTCAACTTACCATCAATCATCATAGTTTTGCGAACTTTGTCAGTTTCAGCCGCAGTTAAAATATGACATCCGCGTAAAGCGAATTCCGCCTTCACCGCGTCATATATTTTCGCGTCAACAATCACCGACTGCTCAGACGCGCAAATCATACCATTGTCAAAAGTTTTCGAAACAATCACCGAGTTAACCGCGGTTTGAATATCCGCAGATTTGTGAATCAACGCCGGAACATTCCCCGCGCTAACGCCGATTGCCGGCTTCCCTGACGAATAAGCGGCGCGAACCATCGCGTGCCCGCCGGTTGCAAGAATCAAATCAGCTTGCTTCATAACTTCGTTTGTAAGTTCCAATGACGGAATATCAATCCAACCGATAATCCCCTCCGGCGCGCCTGCGGCAACCGCCGCTTCAAGCACAACCCTCGCCGCCTCGGCGGTACATTTCTTCGCCCGCGGATGCGGCGCGAGAATGATACCGTTTCGCGTTTTTAGAGCCATCAAAGTTTTGAAAATCGCGGTTGAAGTCGGATTCGTGGTCGGAATAACCGCCGCGATAACTCCAACAGGCTCAGCATATCTGCGAACACCGAAAGCCGAATCTTCCTCGATAACTCCGCAAGTTTTAGCGTCTTTATACTTGTTATAAATATACTCGGACGCATAATGATTTTTGATAACCTTATCTTCGGTAACGCCCATTCCCGTTTCCTCTCGCGCCATTTTGGCAAGCGGAATTCGATTGTGGTTCGCCGCCAACGCAGCGGATTTAAAGATTTCGTCAACTTTTTCTTGTGAAAATTTCGAAAACACCTCTTGCGCCGAACGGATTTCCTCCATCTTCGCAAGCAATTGCTTCACATTTTCAACTTTTTTAACTGTCTTCTTCATACATTCCTCCTAAATCTATCGCAAATTTAGCGCATTTAATCATATTGGTTACATTTTACCACTTTTTTCGATTTTTTGCAAACAATTTTATCAAAAATGTTTACCAAAAATTTACCGTTTTAATAATTTACACTTTGTTAAACATTTTATACTTGTAATTATCTCACTAATTTAGTATAATATTATTATATGCTCGTTTGCAAGTTAAGGGAGGTTTTAAACTATGCTGCCATTCTTTTTTTACGGACCTGTTGAAATTATGATTTGGGTTGTCGCTCTTGTAATCGCACTTGCCGCACAAGCCGGAGTTTCCGGCGCATATAAGAAATATAAACAAGTTTCGTCGTCCCGTGGTTTAACCGGCGCCGAAGTTGCGCGCAAAATGGTGCAAGGTCTCGGCGTCGAAGTGGTTATGAACAACGGCGGCGAACTTTCCGACCATTTCGACCCGCGCAAGAAAACGATCAGACTTTCACCCGACGTTTATAACGGAACAAACGTTGCCGCGATCGGAATCGCCGCGCACGAAGCGGGGCACGCGCTGCAATACGACCAAGGCTATGCGCCGATAAAGCTTCGCAACGGAATACTGCCAATCGCGCAAATCGGCTCAATGGCGGCGATTCCGCTTGTTTTCCTCGGATTATTTCTCGGCGGCGATTATGGCAATGTTACGTGGCTGATTGATTTGGGAATCGCCCTTTTCATCGGTGTTTTGGCGTTTCAGCTTATCACATTGCCGGTGGAATTCAATGCTTCCCGCCGCGCAATCGCCGCGCTTGATCATAACGTATATCTAACGCCCGAAGAATCGGCGGGCGCGAAAAAAGTTCTTCGCACGGCGGCAATGACGTATGTCGCGGCGGTTGCCGTGTCGGCGTTGCAGCTTTTGCGGCTGATATTGATTTCCCGACGAAGAAGGTAACGGGCAAAAAAGGCTTACAAAAAAGCCCGAACATAAGTTCGGGCTTTTTATAGGTGGTAGCGGCGACCGGGATCGAACCAGTGACAACTCGGGTATGAACCGAGTGCTCTAGCCAACTGAGCTACGCCGCCTTACAAAAGAACAAATGCAATTTTACCATAGTTTTCGCAACTTGTCAATCAATTTCATGAAAATATTTTAAGTTTTTTTAACGGCGGTGAAATAATGAAATTTACAAGTCTAGATTTAGATTTTTCTATATGCAAAATTAAAGACACTTCCGACGTCGACTTTTCTCTACCTTTCGTTTTCCTATCCAAAACGGACGATGAAATTTCGTTAGTATGCGAATCGGCGCACGTTCCCACAAACGCAATCGCGATTGAGCCTAACTGGAAAGGGTTTCGCATAGACGGAAGTTTAGATTTCACCTTAGTCGGAGTAATCGCTAACATAACCAAAGTGTTGGCAGACGCCGAAATCAGCGTGTTTGTCGTTTCGACTTACAACACCGACTATATATTCCTAAAATCCAACGATTTCGACAGAGGTTTGGATTTAGTAACGAAAACCACAAAAAATGGTTGATTGCGACGCAATCAACCATTTTTTTGCCTAATCAAAGAAAAATAAATCCTCAAACCTTTTATCCAAAGCGATACATAGGATAAGCGCCAACTTCGCCGTCGGGCAAAATTGCCCCGTTTCGATAGAACTGATCGTGTTTCGCGACACGCCGACCATGTCCGCCAAAGCCGCTTGCGAGAGGTCTTTTTCCGCCCTCGCAACTTTCAGCTTGTTTTTTAATACGATTTCGTCTTTCATATCAGCTCCACCACCCTTGAATAGTTCCTATATCTCTCACAAATAGAACGACGAAGACAGCTCCCGAAACGCCGAAAAATATAGCGGCAATCAAGTACCTCTTCTGATTCAAAACGCGATATTTAGCAAGAAATTCCCCAAACCAAGAAGCGAGAATTACCGCCGACAAAGCGTATACAGCAAGCATTTGCCCGGAAATTAAAGACAGGAGAAGTAAAGCGAAGCCCACTACTTCGACACCGAAATAGTTACCTTTCTTTGTCCCTTGGGTTATTGCGTATTCAACGCCCTCGTCCTGCCGCGCCTGCCTGCTTTTTTCCAAGATTTCCTCTTTGCGGTTGCCATTTTCGATTGAATTATTCATTTATGTCCTCCCTCCCCACGTAAGAGAAACAACTTCATATACCGCGTATACAGCAAACGCTGCCATGCCAACCGCCAACAATATAAACCATTTGCTTTTTGTGAAACGATATTGTTCGATAGACACGCCTACCCCAAACATCATCATTACCGCGCCTTGACTAAACATCAAAGCCATATCGCCGATATAGACCGCGTAAGTTGCGATTAGGTTGGTCATTATAAGGAACAGTATGTACCCAAGCTTCGTACCTTTGGTTTGCGCGTGCTCTGCGCCTTCGTCTTTCTTTGCTTTCCTGCTTTTTTCCAAAATTTCATTTTTTTTCATAATAAATACCTCCAAGTATTGTTGTTTATTTGACAAGTTTTATTGTCAAACAAATTATAACACACGCCAAGTGAACTTGTCAAGTATTTTATTGAAAAAATTTATAAAAAAATGCTTGTGGTTATAACCACAAGCATTTTCACTAAATATTTTTGACCTTCAACGTCACAATTTCAAATCCGTGCGTATCAATGGTTACGCTGTTATCCTTAACTTTCAACTGCTTCACTTCATTCTCCATCATATCGCACAAAGCCGCTTCCTTCACGTCAAAACCAAATTTTATCGTCGCTTTCGTCTTCCTATTTCTTGTTTCGTATAGGCGAATAACAACATCATCACTATCCTCCGCTTTTTTCACCGTTTCGGCGATAATATTATCGCAATCCACCGACAAAAACGAATACTCGCTCGGCAGTGTTCCGTTCTGCTTATTAACCGGAATCGCCGTCATCGCTTGATTCAAATCATACGAAAGTTTGATCGTGTCCGCTTGCGCAAAATCGCCGTCGTGCGGATAAAGCGAGTATGTAAAGCTATGCGACCCTTGATCCGCTTCCGGATCGGGCCATGTCGGCGCACGGAGCAATGATAGGCGCATAACATTCCCCTTGATATCATATCCGTATTTGCAATCGTTCATCAAACTCACGCCATACCCGCCGTCCGAGAGATCGGCGAACTTGTGCGCGCACACTTCAAACTGCGCAACATCCCAGCTTGTATTGTTGTGCGTCGTACGCTCGACAGTCCCAAACTGGATATCATACGTCGCCTTGTCCGAGTTAATATCAACCGGAAACGCCGCTTTCAACAACATATGCCGCTCCCGCCAGTCAACATCCGTGTCGAAGTCGATTTTCGGAATATCGTTATACAGATATATCTTCTGCTCGATAATTGATTTATTAAACTTGCGTTTAATCGCGAATCCCGCGCGCGCGCCCTCGTCGATAGGTGAAACATCAACCACATCGTTCGCTTCCCACATTTTTTCGGGGAAATAATCGCTGATATCCCACGCGTCCCACTGGTTCCGCGGATAATCCTCGAAGCATTGCAACACATTCGCCCTCTGACCGCTCGCCACAACCTCGCGCTTATTCTTCTTGTCGTAAATGCTTGCAATATTGAAGTTTTTGTCAAACTTCACCTTGAAAAATTTGTTCTCCAACGTATGATCGCCGATTTTCACGCTTGATTCCAAAACATCGCCGGAAACAACCTTATATCCCTTCGCCGGCACGTTTTCAACGTAAACTTTCTTGCCGTTAACGTCCACAACACTGCTGTTCACAAACGAGTGCGGATTAAACACCGCAACGCCTTCGTCTGTTTTGATATTCTTCGCAATATTTTTATACTTTTCGCCGCAAATCTTATCCGCCGTTTGTTGAATCGCGGCGTATTCGACATCACTAACGTCGTAAACTTCCTTAATCGACGAGCCGGGAATTATATCATGAAACTGGTTAAGCAAAATTATCTCCCAACCATCGTTGATTTGCTCCTGTGGATATTTTGTATTATTCAAAACCATATCCATCGCACATAACCACTCGATTCCCTGATACAAAAACTCACACTTACGGTTGTTTCGCTTGTTTTTCGCAAGGGTCGTATACGTTCCCCGGTGTAACTCAAGATAAAGCTCGCCAACCCACTTCGGAAGCCGCGGATTGTTTTTAAGTTTCTTATACAATCGGTTCAAAAAGTTCGTCGCGCTGTCAATCTTCGCCGCGGGATAGCCGGCAATGCCATTCTCCTGTCGGCGTATAGATTCAACCATTTCAACTGTCGGCCCGCCGCCGCCGTCGCCGTAACCGTAGGTATTAATTACCTCATTCGTCAAATCCTTATTTTGAAATCTATCCCACGTTCCCGCCGTATAACCCGGCGTCGAATCGCCAACATACGTTGAAAAAGTGAAAGGTTTTTCGTCCAAAAATTTATCCTGCCCCGTTATAAAGTATGTGAAAATCTCGGTTCCGTCAATCCCGCGCCACATAAACACGTCATTCGGCATTTGATTCATCTCGTTCCACGATATCTTAGACGTCACGAACTTGTCAACGCCGGATTTCTGCAATATCTGCGGCAAAGCCGCGGCATATCCAAAAACGTCAGGCAGCCACAGAACTTTGCAATCCACGCCGAACTCTTGTTGAAAAAATCGCTTGCCGAATAAAATCTGACGCACCAAACTTTCGCCGCTCGACAGGTTGCAGTCCGCCTCAACCCACATCGCGCCCTCAACTTCCCAACGCCCCGCGCGAATCATCTCTTTTATCTGCTCGTAAAGCTCGGGCGCATCCTCCTTGACCATTTTATACAAAAGCGCCTGCGACGACATAAACTTAAATTCGGGAAACCGCTTCATCAAGCTGATTATCGTCGAAAACGAACGCAAAACTTTCTCTCTTGTCTGACGCACCGTCCACTGCCACGCAATATCTATATGAGTATGTCCGATACATATCGTCGCAACGTCCGAACCACCGCAATGCTTCGGATAAAACTCTTTTTCGAGATATTTTATGGTGTCGCGAACCGATTTTTTATACTCCTCCGACCCCGGATTCCTAAAATCAAGAAAATTAATCGCATCATTAAGACACGCAACCATTCGCATATGCTGCTTCTCATGCGGATCCATAAATTTCATCGCCTCAGACGGCACCTTCAAGTGATAATACAGTTTCTCGGTCTCAGTATCAACATGTATAAGTTTCGCCTTAAAATCCAGCTTATCCGAGTGCATACCAACATACGCGTACAGATGAACTTTGCAATCTCCGTCCACCACCAAAGTTGTATGGTTCGTATCTAACCCCTGCGTAATTTTGCCGTCAATATACGCGATAAATTGAGGGTTTGTTCCGTCCCACTCCCCCTCTTTCCCTGTAATGATAGACAACTCAACCCTGCCGCCCTTCCAGCTTTTCGGCACGCTAACTTCGCCGTAAAACCACGCGTGCGTGTCCGGCGTTCCGCCCCACCTATCTGTCTCCGAAATAAACGCCCGCCAAGTTTTATCAACAGTCGGAACCTTGTTATCGGTTTTGTATCCGCACTCTTGGAATTTAAACGCAACCTCAAGCGAGTCGGTCACTATATTTTCCTTTAACACGGTAATAATTTTCCCCACTCGCTCGTCAAGGAAATTGCGTCTTACATCAAAAAAATTATTTTTCGTCGTTAACTTTCTAAATTCATTCGCCATAAAGTCAAGCTCCTCCATTTTGTCGGTTTAAATACCGTATAATACCGCTCCGCCTGCCTACCAAATCAAGAAATCCGAGCCTTTCAACTTCAGAATCGCCTCAACAAAGTAAAAATCGCCGTAAATCAAATTAAGGTGGTGATTTTGCCCGCTATACGCGCTCGTTCCCATTTGAAGAATACTATCATAATCCTCGTCCCAGTTGCAGAATTTCTCCTCCAACGCTTTCAGTATATTAACCGCCGCGTCCATGTAAATACTTCGCTCAAATTCAGGAACCGCTTTCGCAATTTCAATCAATCCGCAAGCGGCAATCGCGCCGGCGGTAGAATCGTATATAATCGGCTCTTTCGGCGAACGAAAATCGCATTTCGGCAAATAATCGTCGCAAACGCAGCTTATAAAATAGTGCGCCACTCGCTTCGCCGCATTCAAATACGCCTCTTTCCCGGTATGAATGTAGCTCAACACAAATCCATACAAAGCCCACGATTGCCCGCGGCTCCACGACGAGCCGGTCGCGTAACCCTGACCGTACAACTCGTCAATCATACCGCCGTTTACTTCGTCATGCACCACGATATGCCGAACCGAGCCATCCGGTCTGATATGCGTATCCATTGTCGTATCCGCGTGCGCCTCGGCGATGTAGGTAAACCGCGGGTCACCAATCTCTTTCGACGCCCAATATAATAAAGGAAGGTTCATCATACAGTCGATAATCGACCAACCGATATTGCTGTCATATTTCCCTTCGCCGTGAACGCCGCCTCCGCCGTTCCATGCCCGTATATAATTCCCGCGCAAGTTAAACCGCGAAAACAATATGCTCGCCGCCGTAAGATTTCTAACTTTCGACATCTCATCGCCGGTCAACCGATAGTTCGCGCCGCTCGCGATATGCCACATAAACCCAACGTCATGGATTAGATTCTCATATTGCGCAAACGCCTCGTCCAAAGACGCCTCGGCGATTTCGGCAACTTCCTTATATATAGGATTCTTCGTCCCCTCATACATCAACCACATCAAACCGGGCCAAAACCCGTTTGTCCACATTGTGATTTTTTCCTCGCTGCTCCAATCGTCATGAACGCCGTCAAATGTGCTGTTTGGAATCTTATTTTTCGACCGCGGCGCAACCGCCGCCATCTTTTTCTCAATCTTTTGCCATATCGAATTCGCCCATTCTGTATAATTTTGCATACTCATCCACCTTACGTATTATTTTACAAGCATTGTATCATAAATATTTCGCCGTTGTCAAATATAATTCTACATTATATATGTAACTTTCGCTTCCTCGAAAAATCCCCTCGCCTCCGGCTCCTCGTCGGGATAGCCAATCGCGATAATGCAAAACGGAATTTTCTCCTCCGCGATACTGAGCAACTCGCAAAAATGCGCCTTTCTATCCTCAATCGGATAAATTCCGCACCAGCACGTTCCAAGCCCCATCGCGGCGGCTTCCAACAAAATATTCTGCGTCGCCGCGCCGCAATCCTGCGGAAAAAATTCCGCCGAAAACTCATCCTTCGGCGTCGCAACCACAACGATTGCCGCCGTCGCGGTCTCGCACATCTTCGCATACGGATGAATTCGCGCGATTTCGTCAAGAACGGAACGCTTAGTGACGGCGACAAACTCCCACGGACGCGCGTTGCACGCCGACGGCGCAAGCATCGCCGCTTCCAGCATCTGATTAAGCTGTTCTTTCGTCACAAGCTTATCAACTTTGAATTTCCGAATACTTCGGCGGTTTTTGATGGCTTCCTGCATTGCGATTCCTCCTTTTTTTTGCGCCTGCGGCGCATGGTTTTAGGGCGTTGCCCTAAAAACCCTCTTCGCCGTTGTAGCGGCAGGCGTTGCGCGGGCGCGCGCGGCGCGGCAAGGACCAGTCCTTGCCAATCCAGCAAACTTTTGCGCGCCAAAAGTTTGAACAAAAGCGCCGCCCTCCCCGTCGCGACCCTCCCCGACAAAAAGCGTCGGGCGGGTGCCCCGCTGACGGAACCGCGGGCGAAAATTAGTGCAATCAACGCACCCTAATCAAAAAACATCTCGCGCTTTTAGGCGCGGCACGAATTTTCATTCAAGACTGCGGCTTTTGCCGCCGTAGGCACTTGGCTGACACGTAGATGTTCGCACATCTCATATAGCGGCGCGCTTTTAATAGCGCCATAGCGCGTTTGCGCCGCAAGTTTGATAAAACTTTTTAAAGTTTTTCGGGGATTGATAAGGGTGTTCGACAACACCCTTATCGCTCTGCGGCAGCTGCCGCACCGCCCGCGCCCGCAGGCGCAAAAATAGGTTTTTAGGGCAAAGCCCTAAAAACCATGCGGCCACAGCCGCACATATGCGCTTGTCAGCGCAAGACAGCCCGCTCCCACTCCTCCGCGTGAGAAATCAAATCATTCCTCGCCGCGCTATGCCCGTTCTTAATATAAAATCCCGAAACCGCGTTCGCAATAACAAGCGAATCCCGCAAACTCAAACCATAATACACCGCCAAAGTAAATCCGGCGTTAAAATTATCTCCGCCACCGGTCGAAATCTTCGGATTTTTAATAAAATACGTCTCCACCGTCGCCGCGCCGGACTTGTCAAACGCCGTGCTTCCATTATGAAAATGCACGCATACGACATCCAACCCCGTTACGCTAAGCATATCGCTTTCCTCAATTTTCTCCGGCGCGTCCGAGTCTGTAAGCGCGTTAAAAACCTGCCGATACTCGTTATAATTCAAATTAAGAATAACTTTACAATGTTTCGAAACATCACGCAAAACGTCTATAACCTCACAAATATCTTCGCTCTTTCGACGCGCGGTATCGCACAAATCAACCGACACAACCGCATCCGAAATCCCACGAACATTCGGCAAAACCTCATTCGCAAGCCCGCGCCAAATATCGGTCGAATTTATCATATCACTCCAATTAAACATGCCGATAATCCCCGCGTCCGAATACATTTCCATAAGTTTATCAACGCCAATTAGCTCCTTAACCCGCTCCCACGTGATCTCATTGAGCGAATTCGCGTTAACAAGCATAATCTTGCCGTCATTAAACTCCAACGCCGTCGTCTCACCCGGATTCGCTATACTGTGAAGCGTAACATTCTCCATATCCGCAAACAATTTATCAGGAACCGGATACCCAACCGCGCCGATTAAATCAACATTCGCGCCCAGTTTCGCTAAGGTCGATGAAAATATCGGCGCGTTGCCGCCCAACTTTCGAACTGTCGTATCAATTCCGACAGAGCAGCTTTTTCCCGCCCGCGCTTTTATATGCTCGGAAAACACTTCCATATCATTAAAATATTCAGCCCCGTCATCTAATTTCTTTTGAATAGGACGCACAAGTGTGTCAACAAATCCGTCAAACCCCGCAACAACTTTAGGCGAACAGCCCTCGCTGCGTGTCAAAAATTCATTAACCGCATCTTTTATGTAAGACATAGCAAAATATCCCCTCTCTTTTCTCTTTACTACACTTTAGTATATTACCAAATTTCCCATCCGGATGTCAAGTAAAACATATCGCAAAAATATTGACTTTTTCCAAGTCACATGGTATGATGTCATAACATTCAGTAAGCCGGACGGTCGCGTGCATATGCGGCAACGCTTTGCATGAGGAAAGTCCGAGCTCCATAGGGCAGGGTGCCGGATAACACCCGGCGGAGGCGACTCCAGAGACAGTGCAACAGAAATAAACCGCCCTAGGAGTGTTCAGTTATGAGTAACCGGAGACCGGTCGGCGCACAAAAACCATGCGAAAACCAACAATCGAGCCGCCAGGCGAGCAAACTGGTCCCTGAATACTAATAACTGAACACTCCTAGGGTAAGGATGGAAAGGCGAGGTAAGAGCTCACCTACCCTTCGGCGACGAAGGGTGACATGTAAACCTCACTCGGAGCAACATCCGAACGTGGAAATACGCCTGCCCGGCGTTCCACAAAGTCGATGGCATGAGGCGTGTAGTAATATACGCCCTTAGATAGATGACCGTTAATTGCTCTTCGGGACAATGATACAGAACTCGGCTTACGGCTTACTGAAATTTAAATTAAAAATTTTTACAAAAATCAAGGAATAAAGATTTTGAGAAACACAAAATCTTCATGAGAGTTGTTAACAAAATTAAAATTTTGACAACTCTCGAAAAAAGTTCTTGACAAATTTTTCACATTATGCTATATTAATGTGTACCCTCGTTTTGAGGGATTTATTCGCGGCGCAAAAATACTTGCTTGCAAGGTAATTTTTGCAACGACAGCCGAGTGTATACTCCGCGATTTGTCGCGGAATGTGCCTAAAAGGCACAAGCGCAGAATTTGTTCTGCGGTATGGCACTCGTCATTTGTAAATTGGATAGGAGTTGAAAATATGAGAACAAAAATTACTTTAGCGTGCGGCGAGTGCAAGCAACGCAACTATGACACAATGAAAAACAAGAAAAATTCACCGGACAGGCTTGAAATGAACAAGTATTGCAGGTTCTGTCAAAAGCACACCGCTCACAAAGAAACGAAGTAGGTCAAAAGTGTCCGAATGGACATGAGGGTCCGGGAAACATCCCGGCCGCCGGCTCGGCGGACTCTAATGACGGACTTCATGTTTTTATAGTGGTTCTGTCAAAAGCACACCGCTCACAAAGAAACGAAGTAAGCGGTATATCTGTATACATTTGCGCATTAATGTAAAGGAGATTCATTAATATGGAAAAGGTAAAACGTAATCCGATAACAGGAATCGGGCGATGGTTTCGCTCAACTATGAGCGAGCTTAAAAAGGTTGTTTGGCCAAGTTTTTCTAAAGTGCGGCAAAACACGCTTATAGTTTTAGTCTACATCCTTATCGTAGGCGCTATTATTTGGGCGCTTGATTATGCGTTCGGCTGGATAATGAGACTTGTGCTCGGTAATTAGCTCTCGTTTAGTACGGAATGAAGTAGTTTTAAGGAGACATATATGGCTGATAAGGCAAAATGGTATGTTGTGCATACCTATTCGGGATACGAAGACAAGGTTAAAGCTAATCTTGAGAAAATTATAGAAAACCGCAATATGCAAGATGTTATTGTGGATATTCGCGTACCTAAAGAAGAGGTCACCGAGAAAAAAGACGACAAAGTGCGCACGGTTATGCGTAAAACTTTTCCGGGTTATGTAGTTATTAAGATGGAAATGACCGACGTAAGTTGGTTTGTCGTTCGAAATTGCCGCGGCGTTACCGGATTTGTCGGTCCCGGCGCGAAACCGGTCCCTCTTACCTCCGCCGAAATTGATAATATGGGAATCGAGAGGAAAGTTGTCGTTCTCGATTACGAAGTCGGCGATAACATTCGGGTCAGATATGGCGCGTTTGAAGGTTTCTTCGGAGTAATCGAAGAAATCAACACTGAAAAGAACAAGGTTTCAACCAAAATTTCAATGTTTGGTCGAGATACAACTATCGACCTAGAGTGTGACCAAGTCGAAGTAGTGAAATAAATTTGTGTGAAATTACGCGCCTAGCGTCCGAACGAACTTCTAGAGTATATTGATACACGTCGGCGTCCGCTCGAACACTATGCACGCAATTTGACACAAATTTCAATAATTATTAAGCAATTTATGACTGCAAATTTTTATATTTGCGTCAAATTGCGTGAGATTTCGCCTAAAACGCTCAGAAGTGTATATAAAGATATCCGACTGGGCGTTTTAGGTGAAATGTCGCGTGATTTCACGCAAATCCTAAACTGGGAGGTGAAACTAATGGCGCAAAAAGTTATGGGTTATATAAAGCTACAAATTGACGCGGGCAAAGCATCGCCGGCACCGCCGGTTGGTCCTGCATTGGGTCAGCATGGTGTTAATATCATGGATTTTTGTAAGCAATTTAACGAGAAAACGCAAAAAGACAGCGGGCTTGTAATTCCTGTTGTTATCACTGTTTATCAAGACAGATCGTTCTCATTTATAACAAAAACTCCACCCGCCGCTGTTCTTTTGAAGAAAGCATGCAAAATTGACAAAGGAAGCGGAGTTCCGCAAAAAGACAAAGTGGCACAAGTAACGCAAGATGATCTACGAGCAATCGCAGAGCAAAAAATGGTTGATTTGAACGCGGCAAGCGTTGAAGCGGCAATGAGAATGGTTGCCGGAACTGCCAGAAGTATGGGAATTACTGTGGCTGAATAATTACTTGGGAGGGGACGCACGCGTCTTTTATCGCGCACAAAATCCCCGCTTGCACCAATCGGAGGTATTTAAAAATGGGTAAAAAATATGTAGACAGTTTAAAACTTATCGACAGAGATAAGCAATACGATCCGGCGGAAGCGCTTAACTTAGCTTGCAAAACCGCCAAAGCGAAGTTTGACGAAACAATCGAACTTCACGTTAAATTGGGAGTTGACTCTCGTCACGCTGACCAGCAGGTCCGCGGCGCGGTTGTTCTTCCCAACGGAACCGGTAAAGTTGCGCGTGTGTTAGTGTTCGCGAAAGACGCGAAAGCTGACGAAGCAACTGCGGCGGGCGCTGATTTTGTTGGCGCGGAAGACTTGGTTCAAAAAATTCAAACCGAGAATTGGTTCGACTTTGACGTGGTTGTCGCAACTCCCGACATGATGGGACTTGTCGGACGAATCGGTAAAACGCTTGGTCCGAAAGGCTTAATGCCTAACCCGAAAGCGGGAACGGTTACACCTGACGTTACCAAAGCGATTTCTGAAATCAAATCAGGTAAAATCGAATACCGTTTGGATAAAAGCAACATCATCCACTGTCCAATCGGCAAAGCGTCGTTCGGCGCTGACAAGCTTGCGGAAAACTTTAACGCGCTTATGGGCGCGATCATTAAAGCGAAACCGTCGGCGGCGAAAGGAACTTACCTTAAAAGCGTTTCGGTTGCAAGCACCATGGGCCCCGGCGTTAAGGTGAACTCGTCCAAGCTTGTATAAAGTGCCCGAATGGGCATGAGGGTCCGGGAAACGTCCCGGTCGCCGGCACGGCGGACCCTAATGACGGACCTCAAATTTGATAGAAATTAATTTAAATATTCCATAGACAGCAGGTTTTGAGGAAATATCCTCAAGTAATCCCCGCCGAGGAGAAACAATATCGAATATTACGCTCTTTTTTGCGTTTATATACGAATGTCCTCCTGTCTATGGAGGACATTTTTGTAGGGTTATTGGCACTAATAAGAAGCATTAGATTTTTGAGTGAATTTTTCGTTAGGTAAGGCAAAAATTCGCAGACTGTAATTTGTTTACCGCAAGAATTTTTAACGAAACCTGGCGGAAAATTCGCCAAAAAAATGATATTTCGTTTAGTGCCAATAACCCTGTAATGAAAGGAGGAAATTAGATATGCCAAGTAATAAGGTTTTGGATCAAAAAAAGGAAGTTGTATCTTCCATAGTTGAAACTTTCAAATCATCTGCGGCGGGCGTATTGATTGACTATCGCGGGCTTAACGTTGCCGAAGATACCGAGCTTCGTAACAAATTCCGTGAAGCGGGCGTTACTTACACCGTTATCAAAAATACCCTAACTCGTTTCGCGGCGAAAGAAGTCGGTTTCGACGAACTTGACGGGATCCTGCACGGTCCGACATCGCTTGCGACAAGCGAATCTGACGTAATCGCGCCGGCGAAAATTATCGCTGAATTCGCGAAAGACCACCCTGTGGTTGAAATCAAAGCCGGATTTGTTGAAGGAAAAATCGTAAGCATCGACGAAGTTAAGGCGCTTGCGGCAATCCCGGGCAAAGAAGTGTTGCTTGCGAAAATGTTGGGAAGTCTTATGGGACCGCTTACAGGTCTTGCTGTTGCGCTTAATGCCGTTGTTGAAAAAGACGGTAAACCTAGCGCAGAGGAACCCCCTGCGGCAGAAGTTGCAGCAGAAGCTCCCGCTGAGGCAGTTGTAGAAGAAGCGGCAGCGCCTGAGGCTGTAACCGAAGAAGCTCCTGCGGAAGCAGTAGCAGAAGAAGCGGCACCTGTTGAAGAGGTTGCTGCTGAACCGGCGGCTGAGGAAGCTCCCGCTGAAGCGGCAGCAGAAGAGCCTGCGGCTGAAGCTGACGTTGACGAAGTGAACGAAGAAAAATCGGACGCGCCTGCGGAAGATGTAGACGCAACTGAATAATTAAAATTTAAAATTAATGAAAATTAGGAGGATTAAAAACAATGGCTGATATTCAAAAATTGTTAGACGACGTTAAAGCGTTGACTATAATGGAACTTGCTGAGTTTGTTAAGTTAGTAGAGGAAGAGTTTGGCGTATCCGCGGCACCTATGGCGGTTGCGGTTGCAGGTGCTCCTGCGGCAGGCGGCGCAGCTGAGGAAAAGAGCGAATTCGACGTAATTCTTGCATCTCCGGGCGCGGAAAAAATTAAAGTTATCAAAGTTGTTAGAGAAATCACAGGTTTGGGACTTGCTGAAGCTAAGGCGTTGGTTGACGGCGCGCCGAAACCGCTTAAAGAGGGAATCGGTAAAGAAGACGCTGAGGGCTACAAAGCTAAACTTGAAGAAGTTGGCGCTACTGTTGAATTGAAGTAATAAGTGCCCACTAATACGAAAGGGTGAACTAACATGGCAAAATGTGAAATTTGCGGAAAAGGCGTTATGTTCGGAAATAACGTCAGTCACTCTCACCGCAGGAGTAACAGACCTTTTAAACCTAACATCAAACGGGTTCGCGCGGTTGTCAAAGGCACACCAAAGCGCGTATACGCTTGCACTCGTTGCTTGCGTTCAAATAAGGTCGAAAGAAGCGTGTAAAACAAAAAAGAGCCAATTGGCTCTTTTTTTTTGAAAAATTTTGCCGAAAAATAAATCTTGACATATATATATATATATATAGTATAATGGGCTTTGTAGCAGGTTTTAACCAAAATTAATAGGAGAGAGAGTGGTTTATTAAAATGAAAATGAGAATCCTGGCAAGTCTACTGGCAATGTTGATGGTGTTTGCGTTATTACCAAGTACGGCAATAACAACGAGCCCAATTCGGGTTATGCTTGATCTGGCCTATTTAGAATTTGATGTTCCGCCGATGATTGTAAACGATCGAACTATGGTTCCATTTCGCGCGATATTCGAAGCGTTGGGGATGGAAGTTTATTGGGATGATGAAAACAGAGTTGCAAGCGGAGAAATCCCCGGCGCAAACATTCACGATGGACCTCTTTTGAGGATAGATATTCCTCTTGGCTATGGCCACGCTTTCGTAAATCACGGAGTAGTCATGCTTGACGCTCCCGCGATTGTTTATAACGGCAGAACAATGGTTCCTGTAAGGTTTATCGCCGAAGCGACAGGAGCAAACGTTGAATGGGGCGAAGTCACAAGAACTGTTTATATCAGTTCGTCTTCCGATACCGTTCAAAATGTTAGTACAAATGAAACCTCCGTAGGAGGAAGTGTTTTAGGGCGTTGGGTTGGAACTGATATACGTATGGGGCAACGCTATTATGATATCGATGTAACAATTCACAGTATTACAAGTACTATTATTCATTTTAGCGGAATAATATCAACAATTGAGGGGAGCAATACAGTCCCTGCTACTCATCCGGGATTTATCCGACACGATTGGCATTTTAATTTTAACAACGTACACCGCGATTTGTTGTTTAGAAGCAGCGGCGAGAATTTCGGCTTGAATCAGGACAACCGAACTCAAACAATAATAGTTCCGGGGGCGGTATTTGGAACCGGTATCGTAAATCTTCCGCGTCAAGTCTTTTTGACGGTAAATCTTAACAATGATACGGTAGGCGTTTCATGGCAGCAAGGAAATTTTATAATGGGACCTGAGCCACTACAAAGACCATAAAACGATGGTTTTGTAATACTGAATCAAAATACAAAAACCCCGTAAAACTTACGTTTTACGGGATTTTTATATGTATCCGCGTCATGCTTCACTACTCTTTATTTTGAAAACCGCTCTTAAAATGTTGCCAACAAACTTCGGAACCCTTAAAACGACAACTTTCATAGTCCTTCCTCCTTATTAAATTTTCAACGCCGTCTACCGCATCTGCATACCAAAAATATTCCGCCCACGATCAATGAAAGCCCCACCATTACAAACATCGCGAATATCGGTATAATATACGCAAGCAGCATACCCAACCCCACCGCGGCAATCACGTATCCCGGGTTAAGTCTTTCCCTGCATCCTCTTCTTCTCCCAAACACATCTACCACCCTTTATTTATACTTTGTATAACTAATATATTCCGACGAATGAAATTTGTTCCGTTTGCGCATAATATTTACATAAATTATCATAGGGAGTGCCTTTAAAATGTTAACCATCATCTTTCCGGCTCATTTTCCGCCCAATTGCGTTAAAAATTTTTGCAATACACAAAGTATTACTGCAAATTTTTGCCTTGTTGAGCAAAAAATGCGCTCGAAAATCTGATGATTTCCATTTTAAAGACACCCCCTGTTGTTAACATAATATATTCGGCAAGTTAACATAATTTTCGAAATATTTCAAGGAGGTTTTTATGTCAACTGAAAAGTTAAAATTGGCGGTGATCGGAACGGGGTTTGCGTGGGACAGGCTTCACTATCCCGCGCTTCGTGAACTTTCGGACAAATACGAAATCACGGCGGTGTGCAATAAAACCATCGACAAGGCACAATCCTTCGCGCAAGGTATCAACCTGCCGCCCGACAGGGTTTACAGCAATTACAGCGAGATGTTGCGGCGAGACGATATTGACGTGGTGGATGTTTTGGTTCCCATTTCGGAAAATTTCGAGGTCGCGCGGGACGTTCTGCTCGCCGGCAAGAACCTAATCGCCGAAAAACCGTTCGCAGCAACGCTTGATGGCGCGAACGAACTGCTCGAAATCAAGAATCGCAACAACCTAAAGGTGATGGTTGCCGAAAACTATCGTTACGACGATGGAAACCGGATCATCAAGGACATCATTTCAAGCGGCAAAATCGGCGAGGTGACTCACTTTACGCTTGATAAAAGCACCGATTTCCCAACCGAGATGTTAGGCGACACATTTTCAGCAAAAGAATGGCGGCAGCATCCGAATTTCAATGGCGGAATCTTCTTGGATAGCGGCGTTCACGACGTCGCGCTTATGCGGTTCCTCTTCGGCGACGTTGCGTGCGTTTACGCCGTCGGGCGCCCGCAAGACGAGGATTTCTGCCCGTACAGCGTAATAAGCACACTTCTGACTTTCAAAAATAGCGTTACGGGAAGCTATACCTTCCGTTCAACCGCAAAGGCGTTGGTTGAACCGCCCATCGGACTTCGGATTTTCGGAACGCTTGGCGAAATTTACTTGGAAAGCAAGGAGTGCGGCGTTGTAAACGTGCGCTATAAAGACGGACGGAGCGAAGACTTGAATTACACGCCGGAGCGAGGGTATTATAACGAATTGCTGAACTTTTACGATGGCAATATCGTTTCGACGCCGGAGAAGGAGATTGGGGATATTGCGTTGGTGTTTGATATTTTGAAATCTATGGAGAGTAGCGAGGTGATACATCATGGCTAAGGCGGGAATGAGGCGGCCTGATCCAAAAGAGCCGCACGGCACGGAAAGTAACAAAAAGATGAACGTTCCGAAGAACGATGTCTGCCCTGTTGCCGAATTGCAAGGTAAGGCAAAGTCGGGGAAGAGTAAAGCAAAATCGCGCCCATAAGGGCGCGATTTTTTCGTTGAAACAACGCGTTTTACAGAATTTCTTTACACGTTTTTTACAAAACCAAAAAAAAGTTTGACATTTTAGGGAAATAAAGGTATAATATCCAAAGAAATATACGAAACAATGGATAAAACTACAATTGGAGTTGTATCTTATTATGACTGAATGGTTTGCAAATTTGTCACATCATTTTTATCGAAATTTTATATATGACAACCGTTGGGAATGGTTGTTAGATGGTTTATGGGTTACGGTGCGGGTTTCAATTGCCGGTATCATTTTGGGAATTATTTTAGGTTGCATTGTCGCGGCGATGAGATTGTCGAAAGTAAATATTTTCGGCAAGTATTTCGGTCTCGGGGGTATAGATAAAGTTATTAATAAAATTTTACGGATAATTTCTTATTTATACCTTGATATTGTCCGCGGAACGCCGTCGGTAACACAGATTTTCATTTGGTATTTTGTGTTTTTTGCGCCCACCAATGTTCCTCGAATCATCGTTGCCATTATTGCCATCGGTTTTAATAGCGGAGCGTATGTTGCCGAAATTATGCGGGCAGGCGTTTTGTCCATTGATAAGGGACAAACAGAGGCAGGGCGGTCATTGGGACTAACTTCGTTTAGCACAATGGGGTTTATCGTAATGCCACAAGCGGTAAAAAATGTTTTACCCGCATTGGTAAACGAGTTTATCGTACTTATAAAAGAAACTGCGATTATCAGTTTTATTGCCGTTCAAGATTTAAACAGAGCTGCTGTTGTTATAAGAGGGCGAACTTTTCACGCATGGATGCCGATAATAGCGGCGGCGGTTATATACTATATCATCATTAAAATACTTACAATATTTTTAAGAAGGTTAGAGAAAAAAATCAGACAATCGGACGCGAGGTGAGGCACCCATGATTAAAGTAAAAAACTTACATAAACGGTTTGGGAAACTTGAGGTGCTTTGCGGTATCGATGTGCATATCGAACAAGGCGAAAAGGTCGTTGTCGTCGGGCCGTCGGGTTCGGGGAAGAGCACATTTTTGCGATGTTTGAACCTGCTTGAAACGCCCACCGCCGGCGAAATATGGATTGAGGACGACTGCATTTTTTCGGATGAAATCAAGCATAACAAGACCAACGTAAACTTGATTCGTCAGAATATGGGAATGGTTTTTCAGCAGTTTAATCTGTTTCCACACTTGACGGTAATGCAAAATATCACGCTTGCGCCGATTAAGCTTAAAAAACGCTCGAAAAGCGAAGCGTATCAGCTTGGTTTGTCATTGCTTGAGCGGGTTGGACTGCTTGATAAGGAAAACTCCTATCCCGCGCAACTCTCGGGCGGACAGAAGCAAAGAATCGCTATCGCTCGCGCGCTTGCCATGGAACCGTCGATAATGTTGTTTGACGAGCCGACGTCGGCGCTTGACCCGGAGATGGTCGGGGAAGTTTTGGAGGTTATGAAAGGTTTGGCGAACGATGGAATGACCATGGTTGTCGTAACGCACGAGATGGGATTCGCGAAAGAAGTCGGGTCGCGGGTTTTGTTTATGGATCAAGGGATCATCGTTGAGCAAAACACGCCGGAAGAGCTGTTTTCTAATCCGCAGAACGAGCGAACGCAAGCATTTTTGAGTAAAATTTTGTAGCGGACAAATCGCCCGAATGGGCACCGCCGGCTCGGCGGACTCTAATGACGGACATCACAGCGAACGAAGTGCACTATTTAAAATGTCATATTCTGCACAAAGTTGGACTATACTGTAATGCGATGTATAATGCGATGAGTTGAAAAAATTAAAATTAATATATTTTCTTAGGAAAGGAAATGGTAGCATGAACAAAGCGGTAAAATGGATTATTTGGTTAATAGTAATTGCGTTGGTAGTGTGGGGATTATGGGCTTGGCTCGGCGGCAACGGCGAAGAACCTTATGATCCTGACGAAAACGGTGAAACAACTACGGTAGTTACTCCGGGTGAAAATGGCGATAACGATGATAACGGAGATGACGACGGCGAGACTAACGACGAAGATGATGACGACAATGGTGATGATGACAACGGCGAAGATGACGACGATAACGGAGACGACGATTAATTTTTGATTTGAAAGGATATGGTTAACATATGAAAAAGGCTATTATTTGGATATTGGTAATTGCAATTATTGCGGTTGGTGTATGGGCAATATTTTTCCGCAACGGAGATGACAACGGTTACGAAAATGGCGAAGAAAACGGCACGGTTACAGGAATGCATACGAACGACCCGCTTTATGGCTTAGTTTTCAACATTACTCCTGTAGATTTTGACGGCGAAACGGCTAATGACGGATTTTTGACTATGGGAACTAACGCGGACTTCGCTCCGTTTGAGTTTGCGTCAAATTCTCCGTGGTCTGTTGACAGAGTTGACGGCATCGACGTAAGAATCGCGGGTTTAATCGCTGAAGCGTTAGGATTAGAGCTTAGAGTTTCTGACATGGATTTCGGCGCGATTATACCGGCTGTTCAGGCCGGAACTGTTGACATCGGTATCGCGGGAATGACTATAACTGCAGAACGCGCGGAAAACGTAAACTTTACTACGGCTTACTACACCGCTTCTCAAGTTATCATCGCGCGCGAAGACAATGAAATCGAAAGCGCGGCGGATTTAGTAGGTTTGAGAGTTGGCGTTGTTGTAAATTACACCGGTGATATTATTGTTTCTGATATGGACGGCGTAACTGAAATTATTCGTTCTAATTCAGGCGTTGAATCTGTGCTAGAGCTTGTTAACGGTAGAGTTGACGCTGTTGTAATCGACAGAGCGCCTGCGGAAGCAATGATTGCGCAACATCAAGGTCTTGTGACCATCGAAGATTCTAGCGCTTTTGAAAGCGAGAATTATGGAATGGCTATCAGACTTGATAATCTTGAGCTTCTTAACGCTGTTAACGCTGTTCTAAGACAAATGATTGACAACGGATATATTGACGCGATTTCTGCGGCGTATATGATGTAAAACAAAAAATAATAACTATAAAAAAGTAAACTCCGGCTAAACCGGGGTTTACTTTTTTATAGTTATTTTGCTACCGCGTTACACTATAAATTTTTACATAAATTTTACAAAACTATGATGTTTAACTTTACATTAATCTGTTAAATTAAACTTATACTTATTAAAAGCAAATATTTAGGCAGATGGAGGATGATTTAATTGAAAAAGTTACTAAGCTTAGGGATAATAATGGCGATTTTGGCAATAGTTGTATTTGCAGGTTGTGGCGGAAATGGAAACGACTCAGACGAAACAGGCGCGATGAGAGGTTTAATCAACGTTGTTACTCGTGAGGACGGAAGCGGAACACGTACCGCATTCGTAGATATGCTGGGCATTGACGACATTTGGAGTGAGGCAAATGTGCAAAATGGAACATCGGCGGTTATCAATACTGTTGCGAGTTCAAATATTTCTATCGGTTATTCGTCGTTAGGCTCTATTGAAGGAAATAGTGCTGTTCGCACAATAACTATTGACGGAGTTGCTCCGACGGCCGCAACAATCAGAAGCGGCGCTTATCCGATTTCTCGTGATTTCAGAATAGTTACAACCGACGTAAACGATGTCACTCAAGATTTTATTGATTTTATTTTTTCTGCAAATGGTCAGGCAATCGTTGACGATTCTTATATAGCTGTTGACGAAAACGCTCCTACATTTGACGGCGGAAATGTTTCGGGAACCATCGTTGTCGGCGGCTCAACTTCCGTCGCTCCGCTTTTAATGAATCTTGCGAGAGCTTATATGGAGCTTAACGAAAACGTTAGAATTGAAGTTCAGCCACTTGGTTCAACCGCCGGCATTAACGGCGCGATTGAAGGCACTTTCGATATCGGTTTAACCAGCCGCCCTATGACGGCGACAGAGTTGGCAAAAGCAACCGAAACAATAATTGCCGTTGATGGTATTGCGGTTATCGTGCCTGGCTCTAACCCTATTACAGGGTTGACGAAAGCGCAGGTTGCCGACATATTCACAGGCGTAGTTGAACGTTGGGAAGAATTATAAACAATGAAAAATTTTAAAGAAAACTTAATGCGTATAGTGTTTTTCATATCAGCGTTAGCGTCGGTTGCGGCGGTGGCGTTGATATGTTTGTTTTTATTTGCGAACGGATTTCCGGCAATGCGTGAAATTGGGTTTGTCAACTTTTTGTTAGGACAAGTTTGGGCGCCGGGAAGGGGATATTACGGCATATTGCCGTTTATTCTCGGAAGCATTTATGTAACGGCAGGCGCAATAGTTGTCGGCGTTCCGATTGGAATTATTTCCGCTGTATTTATGTCGCGATTTTGTCCGAAAAGGACGTATAAGCTTATTAAGCCCGCAATTAATCTTTTGGCGGGAATTCCGTCGGTTGTTTATGGATTTTTCGGACTTGTTGTGCTTGTTCCGCTGATAATGGGGCTTCCGTTTGAAATGCGGTCGGGGCAAACGATGTTAGCCGCATCGCTTTTACTCGGAATTATGATTCTTCCGACGGTTATTGCGGTTTCGGAGTCCGCGCTTCGCTCTGTACCTGAATCGTATTACGAGGGTGCATTAGCATTAGGCGCGTCGCACGAGCGAAGCGTATACTTTTGCGTTCTTCCGGCGGCCAGAAGCGGAATTTTCGCCGCCGTGATTTTAGGAATCGGACGCGCAATCGGCGAAACGATGGCGGTTATTATGGTCGCGGGAAACCAACCGAGAATGCCCGCCGGACTTCTTTCGGGAGTCAGAACAATGACAGCGAATATTGGATTAGAAATGAGTTACGCGGGAGGATTGCACCGCGACGCGTTGATTGCGACCGGCGTTGTGTTGTTCGTATTCATATTAATTATAAATTGGTCTTTTTCAATGCTTAAAAGGAGTATGGAACAATGAGAAACAAAACTACAAGAAAACCTATCGATATCGTGTTTCGCTGCATCACTTACTTTGCTATATCCATGACATTATTCGCGCTGATTTATATTATCGGATATATTTTGTTCAGCGGACTTCCGCATTTGCGTCCAAGTTTGTTTTCATTCAACCCGCCGCTTGATTCTATTTCCATTACACCGCCGATAATATCAACGATAATTTTGATTTTCTCTGCTTTGATTATTGCGGTTCCGCTTGGGATATTCGCGGCGATTTATCTTGTAGAATACGCGAAAAGAGATAATAAAGTTGTGAAAATAATTCGACTGACAACCGAAACTTTGGCGGGAATTCCGTCGATTGTATATGGATTGTTCGGTTGGCTGTTTTTAGTAATCTTTTTAGGGTGGTCGCAATCGCTCCTCGCAGGCGCGATAACCGTTTCAATTATGGTTCTTCCGCTTATTATACGAACGACCGAGGAAGCGTTGAAATCGGTTTCGGACAGTTTTCGCGAAGGTTCGTTCGGGCTTGGCGCGGGACGGCTTAGAACGGTGTTTCGCATTGTTTTGCCGAGCGCGATTCCCGGCATACTTGCGGGAGTTATTCTTGCGATCGGCAGAATCGCGGGCGAAACTGCGGCGTTGCTTCTTACCGCCGGTGGTTCGCCGGCGTCAACAATTTTTCCTACAAGTATTTTCGATTCGGTTCGCCCGTTATCGGTTCATATGTACTTGTTGGTTATGGAGCCTGCGCCGGGCTATTTTGACGAATCGCGTAACGCGGCTTACGCGACGGCGGTTGTGTTGCTTATTACGGTTGTTGGTATAAACGCGCTGTCTGCATTCGTTGCGAAACGATTAGCGAAAGGGTAACTTTAATTTTTGCATATTAAAAACCGAGAATGGCAGTTGCCGATTCTCGGTTTTTTAATTAATATTTCAAATTCATATTTTATTTTTGTCCTGCCAGGTAGGCAGTTGAGAATGCGATTTGCAGGTTAAAGCCGCCGGTGTAGGCATCGACGTCTATCACTTCGCCGCAGAAGTAGAGTCCTTCGATAAGTTTTGACTGCATTGTGGACGGGTCGATTTCCTTTGTCGAAACACCGCCGGAGGTTATAATTGCCTCGTCAATCGGGCGGAAGCCTTTGATTGTAACGGTTAGTGATTTTAGGAGGCTAGCTAGCGTGCCGCGTTGCTCTCTCGTCACCGAATGGGTTTTCAGCTCGGGCGGAATGTTTGACAGTTTGATAATTACGTCGATTAGGCGTTGCGGCAGTAGGTCGACGAGGCAATTTTTGAAATCCTTGTTTTGATATTTCAAAAAATCGCGCTGGATTCGTAAGTCCAGTTGTTCGTGCGTTAATGCGGGTTTTAGGTCAATGTGGAGTTTGAATCCGTCGATATTGCCACGCGCGTGAGCGCTTGCGGACAGAACAACCGGCCCAGACACTCCGAAGTGAGTGAAAATCATCTCGCCAAAGTCGGTGTATGCCGTTTTTCCGGCTTTATCAGTGAGTGTGATCGCGATGTTTTTCAGTGATAATCCCATCAGTTCCGGCACCCATTTTTCGGTCGTTTCGAGCGGCACAAGCGACGGTTTCGGCGGCACGATTGTGTGTCCGACTGCGCGGGCGAACCTGTATCCATCGCCGGTGGAGCCGGTTTGCGGGTATGATAATCCTCCGGTGGCGATTATCACTTTGTCGGCGTTGAATATTTCACCGTTTGCGAGTTTCGCGCCGGAGATTTTGCCGGTTTGCGTTAGAATGTCGCTGACTACGGCGGTTTTGAACTCTACATTTCCGTTTGCGCAGAATTTTCGCAGCGCGTTTACGATGTCGGCGGATTTATCGGATGTCGGGAAAACTCGCTCGCCGCGTTCGACTTTCAGCGGAACTCTTAATTCTTCGAAAAACCGTATGGTGGCGGCGTTTGTAAAGGTATAGAACGCGCTGTACAAAAACGTGCCATTTTGCGGCACGTTTCGAATCAGGGTTTCGACATCGTCGCAAGCGTTGGTGACGTTGCACCGACCCTTGCCTGTGATTGCCAACTTTTTCCCCAATGTTTTATTTTTCTCGATTAGGATAACTTTGTTTCCGTTGCTTGCGGCAACTCCGGCGGCCATCATGCCCGCCGCGCCGCCGCCGATTATGATTGTTTTCATGAAAATTTCTCCGAAATGCTTGACAAGGTTGGGGGGAATGGTGTATAATAAAGACATAAGAAGGCAGGACCGAAATCGGTTAGTCCAAGATATAGCTAAATAGCCGCTACAACCGGGATGTTGGGGGCGGCTATTTTCTTATGATTAAAACGAGTATTAAAAGTATCGTTAAGTAAAATATGTACTCTCCCATAAGAACCACCTCCTTCCTAAGAAGTTCAAACGGTGGACTAACCTATCCCTACCCTGCCTTAAACTCTATTCTACATTATTCTCCTTGGTTCGTCAATGATTTTACACGTAATGTGTCCCATTCTCCATATCCACTAAATCTTGGTCGATTTTATATTTTTGCGCGCGGCGATATTCGAAAAACTTCACCGCAACTTGATCGAACAGCGCGTATGATAAAACATCCTCGTCCTGCTCGATATATTCTTTGATTTGCTCGCGCATTGCGTCAAGTTCGGGCGCGATTAAGTCCGCAGGGCGGCAGGTTATAACTTCCTCGTCGCCGATTATTTTCTTGCGCAACTCGTCTGAAATTTGCACCGGCGTTTTGCCGTATTCGCCTTTTACCAGTCCTTTCGTCTCTTTCGAACACATTTTGTAGCGCTCGCCCATTACGACGTTGAGCATCGCTTGCGTTCCTACGATTTGGCTTGTCGGCGTGACAAGCGGCGGGAAGCCGAGATCTTCTTTCACGCGCGGCACTTCTTTGAGCACTTCTTCGTACTTATCTTCGCAGTTTTGCTGCTTCAACTGTGAAATTAGGTTGGACAACATTCCGCCGGGGACTTGGTAGAGTAACGTGTTGATATCCACCGCAAGAGATTTTGTGTCCAAAACGCCACTCGCTAAATATTTATCCCTAATCGGGCGGAAGTAGTCGGCGCACTCGTTTAACGCCGCCAAGTCGAGTCCTGTGTCGTACTCGGTTCCTTGCAACGTCGCAACGATGGTTTCGGTCGGCGGTTGCGAGGTTCCCATTGAAAACGGAGACAGCGCGCAGTCAACGATGTCAACGCCCGCCTCGATTGCTTTCAAGTAGGTCATTGACGCGAGCCCGCTTGTGTAATGCGTATGCAAATCTATCGGGATTTTTACGTTTTCTTTGATTCCTTTCACCAAATCGTAGGCGATGTAAGGCGTCAAAAGCCCTGCCATATCTTTGATACAGATGGAATCAGCGCCCATGTCTTCGAGCTGTTTCGCGAGCGTTACGAACGATTCGATGTCGTGAGCCGGGCTGATGGTATAGCAGACTGTGCCTTGGACGTGTCCGCGTTCCTTTTTCGCCGCGTTGATGGCGGTTTGGAGGTTGCGAACGTCGTTTAGCGCGTCGAAAATTCGGATTATATCGATTCCGTTGGCGATGGATTTTTGCACGAAATATTCCACCACATCATCGGCGTAATTTTTGTATCCCAATATATTTTGCCCGCGGAAAAGCATCTGAAGCTTGGTGTTTTTCGCCTCCGCGCGGATTTTGCGTAATCGCTCCCACGGATCTTCGTTTAGGAATCGCAAACAAGCGTCAAAAGTCGCGCCACCCCACGCTTCAAGCGCGTGATAGCCGATTTTATCGAGTTTTGAAACGATGGGAAGCATTTCTTCGGTTGTCATGCGCGTCGCGATTAGACATTGGTGCGCGTCGCGTAAGATGGTTTCCATAATTTTAACTTTTGCCATAATTTCCTCCTTTTGCGCCCTGCAGCGAGGGGGCTTTTGCCGCTGCGGCGGCAGGCATTGCGCGAGCGAGCGCAGGCTTTTTCGGGTCCGTCCCGAAGGCTTATGACCTGCCGGTCGGGCATTAAGGACTCTGCCCTTAATAATCCCGGTCACCTATGGACGCAAACGCAAACTACGCGATTTGCGCCAAAGCCGGCGACGATAAAAGCATTAGTTAGCTAACCGCTTACGCGGAAAAAGTGCTGAGATATAACGCCGTTTCAGTCAAGCATGCGGCTTTTGCCGCTGTAGGTATTAAACTGAGAGGATATTGTTCGCAGTCCTTATATAGCGGCACGCTTTTAATAGCGCCATAGCGCGTTTGCGCCGCAAGTTTTTGATAAAACTTTTTCTAAAAAGTTTTTCGGGGCTTGACAAGGGCTACGACTAGTCCTTGTCGCTATGCGGCAGTAACCGCAAAAGGTTTTTAGGGCAAAGTCCTAAATAAAAACCATGCGCCCGAAGGGCGCAAATATGCGCTTGTAAGCGCGCAACTATCCTATCGATACCAATATATCGCCGTTGTTTACTGCACTACCGGCGGAAACGTTGATGCTTGCGACGGTTCCCGCGCTTGGCGCCATAATTTCGTTTTCCATTTTCATCGCTTCTAGTATGCAAAGCACGTCGCCCGCCGCGACAGTATCGCCAACGTTGACGTTTACCGATATGATATTGCCCGGCATTGGCGCGGTAACGCTTGCTGCGCCTGCGGGCGGCGCGGCAGTTTGCGCGGCAGCGGGTTTCGGAGCCGCCGATGGCGCGGGCGCGGGTGGAGCGGCACTTGCCGCAGGCGCCGTTGTGCCTACCTCTTCTACTTCTACCTCGTATGTGTTGCCGTTTACGGTTATTTTATATTTCTTCATTATGTAAACCTCCTAGAATCGTGAATTCATTATATCCGCGCGACCTGCTTTGCTCCATGCGGGGGTGGTATCATGGATTCGCTTGTATGAGTTGATTTTCAAGTTATATGCCGACGTGTTCATATTTGCCGCAATTGCAGCGGTAAGAACGGCGATTAGTTCGGTGTCGTTCGGTTTTTTCGCGTCTGTTTTCATGTTATATACGCCTCCTTATGAATTTGTGTCAAATTGCGTAATATTTCGTAGAAAGCGTGATGGAGCGTGTATAACAGATACCCGACATCGCGTTTTCGGTGGGCGGTCAACTGCATCAAATCACACTTCGTCCAAATACGACTCGTGTTCTTTGGCAGTTTTCACAGGGGAGTTATTAGCGAAATCAAGATTTCAATAACTCTCCCAAGATTGCGTGATTTCACGCAAATTATAGGGGAATGTTGCCGTGTTTTTTGCTCGGTCGGGTTTCGCGCTTGCTTGCAAGCATTTCAAGGACGGAGATGATTCTTGGGCGAGTTTCGGATGGCTCAATTACATCGTCAACGTAGCCGCGCGCCGCGGCGACGTAAGGATTTGCGAACTTTTCACGATATTCCTTGATTTTTTCGTTTCGCGCCGCGATTGGATCATCACTTGCGGCGATGTCCTTGCGGAATATGATATTTGCCGCGCCGTCGGGACCCATAACCGCGATCTCAGCCGTCGGCCACGCGAACACCATGTCGGCGCCGAGATGCTTGCTGTTCATCGCGATATACGCGCCGCCGTAAGCTTTGCGGACGATTACGTTGATTTTCGGCACGCTTGCCTCGGAGAACGCGAAAAGCAGTTTCGCGCCGTGGCGGATGATTCCGCTGTGCTCCTGCGCGACGCCGGGGAGGTAGCCCGGAACGTCGGTGAGGGTTACAATCGGGATGTTGAAGCAGTCGCAGAAACGCACGAACCGCGCGGCTTTGTCGCTTGAGTCCACATCCAACGAACCCGCGACGAACTTCGGTTGATTAGCGATAATTCCGATCGTCGCGCCGTTCATTCGCGCGAAGCCGACGACGATGTTTTGCGCGAAGTGTTTATGCACTTCGAAAAACTCTCCGCCGTCAACGATTTCGGTGATGATGTCAACTGTATTGTACGGCTTGTTCGCACCTTCCGGGATGACTTCTTCAAGTTTCGTCGATGTACGGTTCAAATCGTCGGCACACTCGTAATATGGCGCGCTTTCGAGATTGTTTGACGGCAGGTAGGCGATCAACTGCTTTACCTGCGCGAAGCAGTCGTCCTCGCTTTGGCATCTGAAATGCGCAACGCCGGACTTGCCGCTGTGCGGCTCCGCGCCGCCAAGTTCGTTAAATCCAACGTCCTCGCCTGTTACCGCCTTGATAACCGACGGGCCGGTGATAAACATTTGGCTGGTGTTGTCCACCATAAACACGAAGTCGCAAATTGCGGGCGAGTAAACCGCGCCGCCCGCGCAGGGGCCGAGGATTACCGAGATTTGCGGGATTACGCCGGACGATTGTGTGTTACGGCGGAAGATTTCGCCGAAGCCTTTGAGGGCGTCGAGCCCTTCTTGAATCCGCGCGCCGCCCGAATCGTTGATTCCCACAATCGGTGCGCCCATTTTAAGCGCCATATCCATAACTTTGCAGATTTTCGCCGCGTGCATTTCGCCTAAGCTTCCGCCGATTACTGTGAAATCTTGCGCGTAAACGTAAATAAGCCGTCCGTCGACGGTTCCGTAGCCTGTGACGACGCCCTCGCCGGGGATTTTCGACTTTTCCATGCCGAACTCGCTGCAACGATGCGTTACATACGCGTCAATTTCGATGAAACTTCCCTCGTCAAGCAGCATTTCGATTCGTTCGCGGGCGGTTTTCTTGCCCGAGTCGTGCTGTTTCTTTATTTTATCTTCGCCGCCACCAAGTTCGATCGCGCGGCGTTTTTCGCGTAGTTCCGTGATTTTGTTCATGTGGTTTACCTCCTTTTGCCGCGGTGCGGCGGGGTGTCTTGCGCTGACAAGCGCATATGTGCGGCGGCTGCCGCATAGCGACAAGGGCTAATCGTAGCCCTTGTCAAGCCCCGAAAATTTTTTCACAAAAAATTTAGTAAAACTTGCGGCGCAAACGCGCTATTGCGCTATCAAAAACGCGCCGCGAAAATAGTGCATACAATTTGCCTCTCAGTTTAATGCCTACGGCGGCAAAAGCCGCATGCTCGACTGAAAACAGTGCTATATCTCGCTAGTCTTTCCGCGTATGCGGTTCGCAAACTTTGGTCGCCCTCATGCCAGACGAGCACACACGCGCCTTTTGCGTGGGTCGGCGGCATAGTGGCGACGGTTTGATAAAACTTTGCCGTCAAAGTTTTTTGGGGATTGACAAGGGTTTCAATAAACCCTTGTCGTCCTGCCCTGACAAGGGCAAATGCTACAGAGCCTCGCTCTGATAAAGCCTGCCGCCTTAGCGGCACTAATAACAATTCGGTTCAAAATAATCAATCAGATCCAACACAAACTTGTCCGATTTTACATCATATTCAAACTTCAACATTTCTAGAATCTCTTTATTTTCGGTGTCACTTGAGTATACCAAATGAATGCCGCGTCTGTCAATAAAATTTAGGATTCCGTTTCCGATAACGAAGTTGAACTCCTTATCGTTTAAGGCTTTCGTACTATCTTTCCATACTATTTTTTCGATTTCGGCGGTTTTGTCGGGGTGGAATTTTAATACCACGATAGCGGATAGTTCGTCATCGTCGTAACCCTTGAGCAGCAGCGAGTACGGCTCAAGAACGACGTCGCTTTGCCACTGTTTTAGGCTTTGCTTTAGCCCAGCCCGCTCGTTTGGTTCGGCTGGTGTTAGTTTTATCACGTTTTATTCCGCCTTTTTTGAGAAGATTTACTTCCGATTCGCTTAACTGCCGCCATTTTCCCAGCGCGATTTTGCCGACGGCAACGCCGCCCTCCTGCGTTCGGCGCAGCTTGTTGACGCTTAGCCCGACAGCCTCGAACATGTTACGAACCTGCCGATTTTTGCCTTCGTGAATGGTGATTTCGATTTTAGTTCCGTATTGCGTCGCGCCTTTGATTTCAACCTTTGCGGGGCTTGTACGTTGTCCCTCCAACTCAATTCCGTTTCGCAAACTTTCGATGATTTCCATCGTTACGTTGCCCGAAACGTGGGCGATATAGGTTTTTTCAACGTTATGCTTCGGGTGGGTGAGTGTATAGGTGAAATCGCCGTCGTTGGTCATGAAAAGTAGGCCCTCGGTATCATAATCAAGCCGACCGACGGGATAAATCCTGTGCGGAATGTCGGAAACGAGATCCATCACCGTTTTGCGGCCGCGATCGTCGGACACTGTGGTGATGTAGCCGACAGGCTTGTTTAGGACGATATAAATTTTCTTATTCGTCGAATACACCGGCTTGCCGTCAACTTCGACTTCGGGAGCGTCAGGGTTGATTTGCACGCCCATTTCTGTGACGACTTCGCCGTTGACTCTGACTCTTCCACGTTTTATCATTTCTTCAGCATGTCGGCGTGAAGCGACGCCGGCGTGGGCTAAGTATTTTTGCAATCTCATAAGTTATACCACTTTCCATATGCTTGAATCAATTTACGCACACTTCCGACTTTTCCCTCCCTTGCGTGTACACGACACGCGGCGGTCAGTCCAAAATCGAAATTGCACGCAAATTGATTCAAGCTAAAAATTTTATATAAAGATATTTTACCACAAACTTCCTGCTTGGTCAATTAAATTCTTGACATTTAGGCTGTTTTATGGCAAAATTTAAGTGTCGTAAGTTTGACAAGTTAGCTGTTTTTTCGTTGTGGATATTTTTGTATGCTTTATTTTCCGCTTTTATCGCATATTATTACGCAGTTTTCGGAAATTCGCACCGATACATGGTGCTTATGCTTATATCAATGGTTTAGTGTTGCTAACTTCTGTGCTTTTTTCCGCGCCGTATAATATCTTGCTTGGGGTTGTTGCTTTCAATCCGCTGCAATTGCTGATAAGCGCGATCGGGTTTGCTTTGATTAACTTTTTTGTGTCTACGTTTGGGTACGTTGTTACCGTTAGTGTTTATCGGAGATTAGCGAAGAATCAAATTCATATGTGAGGAGGATTGCTATGCACACTTGGGAAAGAGAGATAATTCGTGAGTTGGCGAAGGAGAGGTTGGAAATCAGCCGGCTTCCTATAATGGAGGAGCGCGCTAAGCTTTGGACGAAGCACAATGACTTGCAGGGCGAGCGTCCTATGATATTTTTCGAGCCGTGGACGATTGCGGACGTGGGATTTTTCTATAACCATATCAAATGCGAAACGCCTATGGCTGCAAGGCTTGAACGGTTGCTCGGCGGAGGTTTGGTGAACCATAAAATGATTGACGACGACCGCGTGGTGACTTCCGATTTCGTGTGTAAGTTCGACGTGTCGCTGTTGCCGTTTAATATGCCGATTAAGAAGGAGCAATCGACTGACGGGCTTGGGTTTCATATTGTCGAGCAGATAAAAAGTTTGGAAGATACGAGCATTATCGCGCCGTCGAACATAAAAATTGATTTGGAGAGTTCGAAAGAATGGTTTGACTTCGTTCAAGACGCGATTGGCGATATTTTGCAGGTTCGGCACGGTATGGACGCGCTATACGCGCCGCTTACGAACGAGATTGTTCATCGTATGGGAATGGAAAATATGTATATGGAAATGTATGATAACCCTGACGGGTTTCATTATATGATGGATAGTTTGTCGAACGATTATGTTGCGTATTTTAGGCGGTTAGAGGCGGCGGGGGCGATTGTCGCGAACAACAAAAACGACTATCTCGCGCAGGGGAGTTGGGGGTTTTGCAGCGACTTGCCGAATGTTGCGAATACTGCTTCCGAGTGTTGGGGATATATGGATTCGCAGGAGACTGTGTCCATTTCGCCGGATATGTTTCATGAGTTTTTCTTTCCTTATTATAAAAAGGTGGCTGACAATTTCGGATTGCTCTCTTACGGCTGCTGCGAGGCGGTTCACTCATTTTGGGATAAATCTTTGTCTAAGTTTGAGAACCTACGCAAGATTTCGATTTCGCCGTGGTGCGACGAGCGATTTATGGGCGAGAAGCTTGCGGGAAGTAATGTTATTTATCAGCGGAAGCCGAGCCCGAACTTTATCGGCGTTGACGTTGAGTTGAACGAGGACGGATTCAGAGAGCATATTCGCGCGACACTTAACGCGGCGAAGGGTTGTAAGTTGGAGATATCTTTTCGTGATGTTTATAATTTGAGCGGTAGGCTTAATAAGCCGCGGCGCGCGGTGGAGATTACGCGTGAGGAGATAGAGAATAACTGGCAGGTGTAAAAAATTAAAATAAAAAAATGCCGCTCGAACGAGCGGCATTTTTAGTATGTATTTTGAAATTTGCGTCAAATTGCGTAAGATTTCGTCGAAACAAGAGGTGAAAAACCGCAGGCGTACATCAAGTACGTTGAGGATTTTTTGTCCTCGCAGTTTCGGCGAAAGATTGCGTGATTTGACGCAAATTTTTTAGCCTTTTACTGAGCCGATCATTACGCCTTTTGCGAAATATTTCTGCAAGAACGGATATAGGCACAGGATTGGCACCGTTGCGATTATTATCATCGCGTATTGTATGGTCATTTGGATTTCCATAACATTAGCACCGTGTATATCTCCCGCCATCATATCATCTGTCATTTGATTCAAAATAAGAATATTGCGTAATACAAGTTGCAACGGGAATAGGTTTTCATTTCTTATAAACAAGGCAGCGTGCAACCACGAATTCCAATGAAATACGCCGTAGAACAGAACCATTACCGCAATTACCGCTTTTGAAAGCGGCAGTACAATTTTAAATAATATGGTCATGTGACCGGCTCCGTCTAACTCCGCCGATTCGGACAAACTTTCCGGAATTGCGGCGAATGACGTTCTCATTATTATAAGATTAAATGTACTTATCGCAGTCGGCAAGATAAGCGCCCAAAGTGAATCCAAAAGCCCGATTGCGTTAACAACAAGGAATAACGGAATAAATCCGCCTTGGAATATCATAGTTACAACGATTAACTTGCTAAAAGTCTTGTTCCAAAACACATCTTTGCGAGATAAAACATACGCGCCCACAGAAGTGAGCAAAATGTTTAAAGTAACACCGCCAACCAATATAATAAGAGTGTTTCTGTAACCTACCATTAATTGAGGATCACTAAAAACCCGCCCATAAGCAGCTAGATTAATGTTTCCAACGGGCCATAACAAGATACCTCTATGCCGAGCCAAATCTCCGGCGCTTGAAAGCGACGACGCAAGCACATAAATAAGCGGATAAAGTGTCACCACTATCAAAAAAAGCATGAAAAGTATGTTAAAACCGTCAAAAATCCGTTCACCGAAAGTCTTTCTCTGTATCAAGTCTTTTTCCCCCTATCGATTTACCACAAGCTCGTCTCGCCAACTTTTCTACATATAAAGTTTGCTACTATTATAATTGCAAAGTTAATAACGGAGTTAAACATAGCTATTGCACTTGTATAACCGGTGTGTTCTCTCGTAATACCCCAGTCAGTATTACCAAAATTCCTGTTAAACATATGAGTCGGGATAACTTCCGAAACGTGGAAGTTAAGCTGATTCTGCAACAGCAGGATTTCTTCAAATCCAACCGTCATTACTTGTCCGACTCTTAAAATCAACATAATCGTGATGGTCGGTAATATTCCAGGCAATGTTACATGCCATAATTTTCTCATTCTTGACGCTCCGTCGATTTCCGCCGCCTCGTAAAGAGTCGGGTCAATTCCGGTAAGCGCAGCCAAATATACAATCGAACCCCAACCTATTGTTCTCCATATATTTGTTGTCACAAATATCGGAAGGAACATACTAGGATTGTTTAACATATATTGTGGTTCAGTTCGGGTTATAAACGCCCACGCTTGGCTTATAATACCTCCGCTACCAGCGCTTACAAAAGTTATTACCATTCCCGCCACAACAACAAGAGATATAAAGTGAGGCAAATATGTAATCGTTTGCGTAACGCGTGAGAATTTTTTGGATTTTAGCTCGTTTATCAGTAGCGCGAGAATAATTGGAGCCGGGAACCCTGCGATTATTGTCCACAAACTTATCCGTATGGTGTTTCCAAGAATCATCCCAAACCAAGGATGATTGAAAAACGCTCGAAAATTAGCGAACCCTACCCACGGAGCAGTCCACATATCGGTAATAATTCGCGTATCTCTGAACGCGGTTTGAAGTCCAACCATAGGACCATAATGAAATATAATATAATACACCAAAACAGGAAGCATCATTAAATATAGGGTATAATTCTTTGTCGCGTCCCGTTTTATCCTATATCCAAGGCTCAATTTTTTATATTGAATTCCTAAATTTTTCTTGTTTGCCATTATTCAATCAGTCCTGTTCAATTTGTTGTTAGTTATACCTGAGATGTGCCTTTAAAATTTACATTCTGACCGGGCGGAAGAATGATATCTCCCGCCCGGCAAATTAAATTACAATTTTAAAAATTTGTTCTAAACTATTAAAACACAAATTGCGTGTTGAAATGGACATCGGTAAGAAAAAATCTTTACAGTCAAGATTTTTCTGCGTATCCCATTACTGCGCCATGTATCTGTTGAACGCCGCTTGTTGGATTTCAACCATTTCGTTAGCACCTAGGTTTATAAGCATTTCAACGAAATCTTCAAACTCGCTAAGCGGTCTGTGACCTGCAATAAATCTCATTACTTCGATGCTTGCGTGCTCGTTTACAAGGTTACGAATAGTGATGAAACGTGCTTCTTCTTCAGCAGTTCTCATAAGGTGAGGAAGAAGGTGATCTGCGCTTCCTGATTGAGACCAAACTCTTCTAGCTTCGCTTTGTTCCGGCATAGCCGCGAATTGCTCGATGTACCACGGATCTTGAACGATCGGCCCGAAAGTCGCACGAGTTTCACGTCCCAAAACAGCGCCCATTCCGTCTACGTGATTGATAACGTAGTCAGTGTAAACCGGACGTCCGTCTACCATAGTAAACGTTAAACCTTCTGTTCCGAAAGATGCCAAAGTTTGACCTTCAGGAGACCAGAAGAAGTCAAGAACGCGAGTTGCAAGAGTTGGGAAACGTGTAGTTCCGCCGATTGCCGCGCCGCTTCCGCCGAATATACCTGTGATTCCGTTAAACATCGGAAGATCGCCGCGGTTTAGACCCGGGTTCGGAACGCCGATTACTTGGAAATCAGGGAATTCTTCGCTATCTCTCATAAGGTTCATCCATGCTCCGATACTGCCGCCTTGCGCGCCAAGAGCCGCGCCGGTGTTTCCTGTAGTGATGTTAGCAGTCATAGTAGGACCGTCGAAGTTCGCGATGTTGTTATCAAGCCAGCCATTTTCAAACCATCTGTTCATTCTTACTAAGAAATCATAGAATTGCGGTTGAATTTGTCCGAATTTAACTTCGCCGTCTACCACATAAAATCCGAATCCAACGTCATAAGCGCCGATAAAGTTGTTGTGAATCTCGATTGCCGCCCAGTTGAATGAAAGCGGAACTTCCGCGCCCATTTCTGTTTTGAATGCTTCCAACATAACTTCCCACTCGTCCAAAGTTTGTGGAACTTCCATGTTCAATTCTCTCAACCAGTCTCCGCGAACGATAGGTCCGAAGAAAGTTCTGGTTTCATAATCGTCTCTCAAGAACGGGAATACGTATAAATTACCTGAATATGTTGCCAACTGACGAGCGATGTCAGGGTTTTCGTTCATGTATCTTTGAAGATTTGGAGCCGCGTGCATAAACTCGTTAAGCGCAAGTATGTTACCCGCTGTGATTTGCGCGTCAGGACCGGTTGGCACAAAGTTCGGGTCGCCCCATTGGAAGTCCATGATGTCAGGGATATCACGCGCCGCCAACATAGATGTGAACTGTTGCATTCTAGCGCCTGCGTCAGGTGATGAGTTGATTATTTCAAAATCTACACCCGTCAACTCTTGATATGTTTCCATAAATCTACCGATTCCTGTGTTATTAGTTGTTTGCTCGTTCATCAACTGAACGCCGAACCAATAACGTAATGTAACATCTTCGCCGATAACATCTTGAGTGCTAATCGGGAATGGAACAGTCGCAAAACGATAGTCATACTCATGAACCCCTGCCGCTTCGCTGTCGCCACAACCATTCATTACAGCCCAAACAACTAAACCAATCGCTATAAGAATCGCTAAAACCAAAATAACCTTTTTCATGTTCTAAATTCTCCTCTCGCTAGGGACTTCATCTTGAAGAACCCTAATTTCATGATTTATAATATCATTTTAATCATTATTTATTGTTTTAAAATTACTCGCCGAAATAGCTTTGATATTTCGACAACACGCTCTCATTATAATATAGTATTTAGTGTTTGTCAACAAAATTACCAAACTTTTTTTGAGGTTTTTTTCTAATATCTACAAAAGAGCAAGTGCGGAATAGAGAATTCTGCTGATTTCAGCCCTTGAGATGCTGTTCGTCGGGTTGAAATTCCCGTTCTCGTCGCCGCCGATGATTCCCATCGCTC